>Ga0185299_10000633_pt1 | contig 87633 bp, 90 predicted proteins | sample PaiPotPPA55metaG_FD_128002 | JGI IMG/M metagenome (GOLD analysis project Ga0185299, IMG submission 128002) | Iron sulfur acid spring bacterial and archeal communities from Banff, Canada, to study Microbial Dark Matter (Phase II) - Paint Pots PPA... ...
CGTGGCCGCGGTACCCCAGGTCTTACTGAGCGCGAAGAGCTTGTCCTCATCCCCCTTCGGCCACGACGAGCCTGCCAAATAGCTGAGCCATTGCAGCTCAGGTGGCATTTCAATACTCATCGCTCAGCGCTCTGGCGGCAAACCTGTTGAGTCATCGGGCATTCAGGCGAAAACGACACGCAACCACGCTGGCGACCGAGTTGTCGAGCGCATATGCAGGCGGACCGCCGTAACGAGATCGGCGCTCGTTCGATCGTTATTCACGTCGAGTTCTCCTGCTGCTCAACACAACCCCGACTGATGATTACATCGCACCGGTCCTACAGTGAACGATACTCGACCTACCGCGTGATCTCACCCTTTCGACCGCGCTCAGTGTCGGAGACCACGATAGTCATTGCCCGGCATGGCGGGGCAGTGACTGTCGTCGCCACAGTCAGTAGTTTGTGATCGGGAACATCGGCGCAACCAGGAGGCGGTATGCGATTGCATCTGCGGGGAGTGATCCTTCCGGGCGACGAGGTGCGCGATCTGTGGGTGTGGGACGGGCTGATCTCGTTCGAGCCGGTGCGCGATGCGCAGACCCTGTGCGATACGGGCTGGATAGTGCCGGGGCTGGTGGACGCGCACTGCCATGTCGGCCTCCGTTACGGCGGCGGCGACGAGGATCGCGCGGGCGCCGTCGCCCAGGCCGAGACCGAACGCAAGGCCGGCGCGCTGCTGCTGCGCGACGCGGGCTCGCCCATCGACACCCGCTTCATCGACGAGCGGGAGGATCTGCCGAAGATCATCCGCGCCGGGCGGCACATCGCCCGGCCCAGGCGCTACATCCGGGAGCTGGGCATCGAGCTCGACGACGAGCGCGACCTGCCTGAGATCGTCGCCGAGCAGGCCCGCTTCGGCGACGGCTGGGTGAAGATCGTCGGCGACTGGATCGACCGCTCCGTGGGCGATCTACAACCGCTGTGGAGCGATGCGATCCTGAAGGAGGCCATCGACGCCGCCCACCGCGAAGGGGCCAGGGTCACCGCGCACGTCTTCGGCGAGGACGCGCTGCCCGGATTGATCGGCGCGGGCATCGACTGCCTCGAGCACGGCACCGGCCTCACCGACGAGACCATCGAGATGATGGCCCACCACGGCACCGCGCTCGTGCCGACCCTGATCAATATCGACACCTTCCCCGAAATCGCCGACAACGCAACCAAATTCCCGATCTACGCCGCCCACATGCGCGACCTGCACCGCCGCGTGCGCGACACCGTCGCCAATGCCCACTCCGCGGGAGTGTCCATCTACACCGGCACCGACGCGGGCGGCACGATCAAACACGGCCGCATCGCGGAGGAAATCGACGCGCTGGCGGGCGCGGGGCTGACGCGGCACGAGGCGCTGGGTGCGGCGTCGTGGAAGGCACGCCAATGGCTGGGGCGTCCGGGGATCGAACCGGGCGCATCTGCGGATTTCGTGGTCTATGAAGCGGATCCGCGCACCGGCCCCGACGTCCTTGCCGCCCCCACCTATGTGGTCCTGCGTGGGCACGTCTACCCCCGCCGCGATCCGGTCACCGGGCATCGTTGATGCACTCGATGCATGCCGGTGAGCGCTGTCGGCCGGGCCGGATACGAGCAGGTGGTCTGCGCCGACGCCGTTGCGGTGGTCACCGCTCCAGGCCTCGTGCCGGTCAAGTTCCCGACGGAGCAACTGCGCTGATCAGGGGTCGATTTCCGGGCCGGGTGCCCCGTCTGGCAAAATAACCGAGCGTCCTCGTCGAGGGCAGTGTCAGCCCGTCTCCGGTTACGTACCGCGCGGCGGTCACACACTCACGCGAAACCGGGCCCGTAAGCCGTACGGGTCGCTGAATTGCGCCGTGACCATATGGTTGCCCCACGGGCGACCCCATCCGAAAGGTGATAGCCCATGGCTGTCAAGATCAAGCTCACCCGGCTCGGCAAGATCCGCAACCCCCAGTACCGCATCGTCGTCGCCGATGCGCGCACCCGCCGCGACGGCCGCGCCATCGAGAACGTCGGCAAGTACCACCCGAAGGAAGAGCCCTCGCTGATCGAGGTGGACTCCGAGCGCGTGCAGTACTGGCTGAGCGTTGGCGCGCAGCCCACCGAGCCCGTCCAGCGGCTGCTGGAGATCACCGGCGACTGGCAGAAGTTCAAGGGCCTGCCGGGCGCCGAGGGCACGCTGAAGGTCAAGGCCGCCAAGCCGTCGAAGCTGGACCTGTTCAACGCCGCCCTGGCCGCCGCCGACAACGGGTCGGGCGGCGAGGCCGTGACCCCGAAGAAGAAGGCTGCCAAGAAGGACGCCGCGGCTGAGGCTCCGGCCGAGACCGCGGCCGCAGAGTAATGACCGCGGTCGTTGCCGATGCCGTCGAACACCTGGTTCGCGGCATCGTCGCCAATCCCGATGACGTCCGCGTCGAGCTGATCACCAATCGCCGCGGCCGCACCGTCGAGGTGCATGTGCACCCGGACGATCTGGGCAAGGTGATCGGGCGGGGCGGTCGTACCGCGACGGCGCTGCGCACCCTCGTCTCCGGGATCGGCGGCCGGGGCATTCGGGTCGACGTCATCGATACCGATCAGTAGATGGAACTGGTTATCGGGCGGGTCGCCAGATCGCACGGAGTGCGTGGCGAACTCGTCGTCGATGTCCGCACCGACGAACCCGAGCTGCGCTTCGCCGATGGCACGGTCCTCAAGGGCCGCCTGCCGCGGACGAAGGCGGTTCAGGAGTACGCGGTCGAGTCGGCCCGGGAACACTCGGGCCGGCTCCTCGTGCACCTGCACGGCGTCGCGGATCGGTCCGCTGCGGATGCGTTGCGCGGCATGCTCTTCCTGATCGACACCGCCGATTTGCCGCCCTCGCAGGATTCCGAGGAGTACTACGACCATGAGCTCGAGGGGCTTTCGGTGCAACTGACCGATGGCACCCTGGTCGGAACCGTCACCGAGGTGCTGCATTCCGCTGCGGGAGAACTGCTTTCGGTGCGCGCGGCCGATAACGGCATCGCCGAATCCGGCGGGCAGGGCCGGGAGATCCTGATCCCGTTCGTCACCGCCATCGTGCCGACGGTATCGATAGCCGAGAGACTGATTGTCATCGATCCGCCCGAGGGCCTGCTGGACCCGGAGGGGCTGCCGGACAAGGAGTGAATCATGGGCGACGGTCCGGAACAGGATGAGCGAACCGCCGCGCTGCGCCTGGACGTGATCACGATCTTTCCCGAATACCTCGAGCCGCTGCGAACGGCGTTGCTGGGCAAGGCCATCGAGAAGGGCCTGGTCGAGCTCGGCGTGCACGATCTGCGTCGCTGGACTCATGATGTGCACAAGGCCGTGGACGATTCCCCCTACGGCGGCGGCCCGGGCATGGTCATGAAGCCCACAGTGTGGGGCGACGCGCTCGACGAGGTATGCCCCGACGATGCGCTGCTGGTGGTGCCCACCCCCGCGGGCGTCTCGTTCACCCAGGCCACTGCCCAGCGCTGGTCCGCGGAAAGGCATCTGGTCTTCGCCTGTGGCCGCTACGAGGGCATCGATCAGCGTGTCTTCGACGACGCCGCCCGCCGCGTGCGCGTCGAGGAGGTCAGCATCGGCGACTACGTCCTGATCGGTGGCGAGGCCGCCGTCCTGGTGATGGCCGAGGCCGTGGTCCGCCTGCGCCCCGGAGTCTTGGGCAATCAACAATCCCACGAACAGGATTCGTTCTCCGACGGCCTCCTCGAGGGCCCCAGCTACACCCGCCCGGTCACCTGGCGCGGCCTGGACGTTCCGGAAATCCTGCTGTCCGGCAACCACGCCAAAATCGACGCCTGGCGCCACGAACAATCCCTGTCCCGCACCCGCGAACGCCGCCCGGATCTGCTCCCGCCCGATCACTGAGACCTGCGCCGCGATGCCCGCCCGGCATATCCCGATCCCGCCGTGCTCGCGCCGCCCCTGTCCGGACATGTCGCCGCGGGGCGAACCTCGTCGACGACCTGACCGGTTATCCGCGGCCCGCGGTTCTGCGCGACTAGTCCCGGCCCGGCAATAGTGCTGGGAGCGTGTGTGTTTCGCCGCCTGCAGCGGGTGCGGAGGGGAGAGGATAGGGTGCGGTTGTGCGGTTTGCGGTGCGGCACCCTGGCTTGGTGTCGGGGTGCGACGGTAGTGTCTGCGGGCGTGACGACAGCCCCCGATACCGTCAGCACCGACACGGTCAGCGCCGATACCGACAGCGCCGTCGGTTCCATACCCGCCGCACCGGGAGGGCCCGCGACGGTCCACCTAGCCAGCGTCGGCCGCCGCCTTGCCGATGAGTTGAACGTGCGCGACGAGCAGGTGCGCGCCGCGGTCGAACTGCTCGACGGCGGGTCGACAGTGCCGTTCATCGCCCGCTACCGCAAGGAGATCACCGGCGGCCTGGACGATGCGCAGCTGCGCCAGCTCGAGGAGCGGCTGCACTACCTGCGTGAACTGGACGAGCGTCGCACCTCGATCCTGGAATCCATTCGCGGCCAGGGCAAACTGGATGCCGGGCTGGAGCGGCAGATCATGCTCGCCGAGACCAAGGCCCGCCTCGAGGACATCTACCTGCCCTACAAGCCCAAGCGCCGCACCAAGGCCCAGATCGCGCGCGAGGCGGGCCACGAACCGGTCGCCGACGCGCTGATCGGCGATCCGACCACGGACCCCGCGCAGTACACCGGCGACCAGCTCGAGGGCGCCCGCGCGATCCTGGTCGAGCGTTTCGCGGAGGACGCCGACCTCGTGGGCGAGCTGCGTGAACTCATGTGGAATCGTGGACGGGTCACCTCCCAGGTGCGCGCCGGCAAGGAGGAGGCCGGTGCGAAATTCGCCGACTACTTCGAATTCAGCGAGCCGTTCGGCAAACTGCCCTCGCACCGCATCCTGGCGCTGCTGCGCGGGGAGAAAGAGGATGTGCTGAGCCTGCACCTCGAGCCGGATGCGGAGGAGCCCGCCCAGGGCGAGCGCACCATCTACGAGGGCCGGATTGCGCTGAAGTTCGGCATCGCCGAGCAGGGCCGCCCCGCCGATACCTGGCTGCTGGACACCGTGCGCTGGGCGTGGCGGACCAAGCTGCAGGTCAGCCTCGGCATCGATATCCGGATGCGGCTGCGGCAGTCCGCCGAGAAGGACGCGGTGGACGTCTTCGCCACCAACCTGCGCGATCTGCTGCTGGCCGCGCCCGCGGGCACGCGCACCACGATGGGCCTGGACCCGGGATTCCGCACCGGGGTCAAGGTGGCCGTCGTCGACAGCACCGGCAAGGCCGTCGCCACCGAGGTTATCTATCCGCACAAACCACAGGGGCAGTCCGAGAAGTCCCTGGCCGTGCTCGGTGCCTTGGTGGCTCGCTTCAACGTGGAACTGATCGCCATCGGCAACGGCACCGCCTCCCGCGAGACCGACGCCCTGGCCGCCGAGCTGATCTCCCGCATCCCGGAGAACAAACCCACCAAGATCGTGGTGTCCGAGGCCGGGGCCTCGGTGTACTCGGCCTCGGCCTACGCCTCGCAGGAATTTCCCGATATGGACGTCTCGCTGCGCGGCGCGGTCTCCATCGCGCGACGCCTGCAGGATCCGCTCGCCGAGCTGGTGAAGATCGACCCCAAATCCATCGGCGTCGGCCAATACCAGCACGACGTCTCGGAGACGCTGCTGGCCCGCTCGCTGGGTGCGGTCGTCGAGGATGCGGTGAATGCGGTCGGCGTCGATGTCAACACCGCCTCGGTGCCGCTGCTCTCGCGGGTATCCGGCATCGCCTCCTCGGTGGCGGAATCCATTGTGGCGCACCGTGATCAGAATGGCCCGTTCCGTAATCGCAGCGCCCTGCTGAAGGTGCCGCGGCTGGGCCCCAAGGCTTTCGAGCAGTGCGCGGGCTTCCTGCGTATCCGCGGCGGTGACGACCCGCTGGACACCTCGTCGGTGCATCCGGAGGCCTATCCGGTGGTGCGTCGCATGCTCGAGTCCTCGGGCCGCGGGGTTGCCGAGCTCATCGGCAACACCACGGTGCTGCGCTCGCTGCGCCCTGCCGATTTCACCGACGAACGCTTCGGGGTACCCACCGTCAGCGACATCATCGCCGAGCTGGAGAAGCCCGGTCTCGACCCACGCCCGGAGTTCAAGACCGCCGAATTCGCCGCGGGCATCGAGAAGGTCGGCGATCTGGAGCCCGGTATGGTGCTCGAGGGCGTGGTTACCAACGTGGCCGCCTTCGGCGCCTTCGTCGATATCGGCGTCCACCAGGACGGCCTGGTGCACGTGTCGGCCATGTCGCACAACTTCGTCAAGGACCCTCGCGAGGTCGTCAAGTCCGGCGATGTGGTGAAGGTCAAGGTGCTCGAGGTCGACGTGGCCCGCCAGCGCATCGGTCTGTCGCTGCGACTGGACGACGAGCCGGGCAAGCCGGACAAGGGCGATTCCGGCCCGCGTCAGCAAGGACAGCGCGGCGGCAACCCCCGTCAGCAGGGCCAAGGCGGTCAGGGCCAGGGCGGTCAGGGACGTGGCGGACAGAGCGGCCAGGCACGTGGCGGCCAGGGCCAGGGGCGTGGCGGACAGGATCGCAACGCCCCGCGCCGCAATGCCCCCGCGGCCACCGGTTCGATGGCCGATGCGTTGCGCCGGGCCGGATTCGGGCAGTAGTCAACCGAATCCTGACAGCGTCCAACGGGATTCGGGCAGTGGCAGTGTGTATTCGGCCCTACCCGGATATCCGGGTGGCAGTGCGGAGTCAGAGGCAGTTCACCGGCTGGCACAGCTGATTCCTGCACAATGTGGCTGCGGGCGTTGTCGCGGAGCCCGGCATCCGATGCTGGTGCACCGCGACCACCCGCGAGGCGGTGCGAACCGGGAGACGACTGGAGATGGCTGGGTTGCGACGGTGGCTGGACGAATCCGTGATCGGGCACGGACGCCTGCCGCTGTTGTGCTTCCTGCTCGGATTCATCGTCGGATTCCTGCTGATCCGGCTGTCGGTACGGCTGATTCGTAAACGGGTGCGCTGGTGGCCGGGCAACGTACGCGCCGGCAACGTCCACATCCACCACATGGTGTTCGGGGTGGTGCTGGTGCTGCTGTCCGGCATCGGCCTGGTCACCATGTACGGCAGCGGGGTGGGCACGATCAGCGCGCTGTCCGCGGTCTTCGGGCTCGGGGCGGCCCTGGTGCTCGACGAATTCGCGCTCATCTACTACCTGCGCGATGTGTACTGGGAGGAGCAGGGCCGCACCTCGGTCGACGCGGTATTCGTGGCGCTGGCGGTGACCGGCCTGTTGCTCCTGGGTTTTCATCCGCTCTGGCTGCTCGACATCGGCGGTATCCGGCACGATCACAGCCCGCTGGGCCGCACGTTCATCAGCCTGTTCGCCTTCGTGAATCTGGCCTTGGCCGCGATCGTCATCGTCAAGGGCAAGATCTGGACCGGGCTGTTCGGCATGTTCTTCCTGCCGCTGCTGTTCGTCGGTGCGCTGCGGCTGAGTCGGCCCGGGGCCCCGTGGGCACGCTGGCGGTATGCCGGTCGGCCCAAGGTGATGCAGCGGGCGATTCGCCGCGAGCGCCGCTACCGGCGGCCGGTGATCCGGGCCAAGATCTTCGTCCAGGATCTGATCGCCGGTAAACCCGACGTCGTCGCGCATATGCGGCGGGCGGTGGAGGAGGAGCTGGCCCGCACCGTGGTGCCCGCACCGGCACCACCGCGAATGCCCGGTCATAGCCCCCGCGACGGGGCCGATTAACGATCGCCCGGATCGATCTGGCACAATATTTAGGTTGCCCTGGGTGAACTCTGCCCGGCGCACCGCCCATATCCGGAGCACGAACCGGTCGAGTGCACACTGCGCGCCGCTAGGTTCCTCTGTTCGCGCGAACTCCAAAGGACGGAAATGAACACCCTCGACTTTGTCGATGAAAAGTCGCTGCGCAGCGACGTCCCGGACTTCCGGCCCGGTGACACCATCAACGTGCACGTGAAGGTTATCGAAGGTAACAAGGAGCGCATCCAGGTCTTCAAGGGCGCCGTGATCCGGCGTCAGGGTGGCGGCATCCGTGAGACCTTCACCGTGCGCAAGGTTTCCTTCGGTGTCGGTGTCGAGCGCACCTTCCCGGTGCACAGCCCGAACATCGACCACATCGACGTGGTGACCCGCGGCGATGTCCGCCGGGCCAAGCTGTACTACCTGCGCGATCTGCGCGGCAAGGCCGCCAAGATCAAGGAAAAGCGCTGAGCTTGGCTGCTCGCGCCCGCATACACCCCCGGTCCACAGGACCGGGGGTGTCGTGTATTCGTGGCCCGGTCAACCTCTGCCAGGTTGTCGGGATAACCTGTTCGGCGTGGCAGACGACATCGATTCGGTGAGGGCGGTCGGCGTGGACGACGACAATATGGATGACGCCGTCCCTCGCCGTCGGCGCTCCCGGGCGAAGAAGCAGAAGAAGCAGCGCCCGTTCTGGCAGGAGTTGCCGATCCTGATCGTCATCGCTGCGGTGATCGCCGCCCTGGTAGTGACGTTCATCGGCCGCCCCTACGTGATCCCGTCCCAGTCGATGGAACCCACGCTGCACGGCTGCCCGGGCTGCACCGGCGACCGGATCTATGTCGAGAAGCTCAGCTACGATTTCGGCGACCCCAAGCCCGGTGACGTGGTGGTCTTCGTCGGCCCCACCAGCTCATGGAACCGGGATTACCACTCGAATCGCTCGACCAATACCGCCGTGCGCGGCATCCAGAACTTCTTCTCGTTCTTCGGCCTGGTGCCACCGGATGAGAACGACCTGGTCAAGCGGGTGATCGCGGTCGGCGGTCAGACCGTGCAGTGCTGCGATGCGCAAGGCCGGGTAGAGGTCGACGGTAAACCGCTGGACGAGCCGTACGCCCACTACGTCGACCCGTATCAGCCCGGTCTGCCCTTCTCGGTGAAGACCCCGATGGGTCTGTCGATCAACCCGGTCGGCCGCGAATTCGGCCCGATCAAGGTGCCCGAGGGCAACCTGTGGGTGATGGGCGACAACCGCAACGAATCCGCCGACTCGCGTGCGCACGTGGACGACGAACTGTCGGGCACCGTGCCGGTCAAGGATGTGCGAGGCAAGGCCGTGTTCAAGATCTGGCCGCCGGGCCGAATCGGGCCGGTGCGCGCGCAGGATCCCCAAAAGAACTGAGATCGCCAGGGCGAGAAGGATAATCGAACCGTGGGTGCAGTGGCGCGTAGCGGGCAACGGGCCGTGGACTGGCCGCCGCGGGTGGTGATGCGCAAGGCAGGGGGTCTGAGAACCCTCGAGGCGGCGCTGATTCGCAGTGGGCTCGGACCGGTCGCGGGGGTCGATGAGGCCGGGCGGGGTTGCTGCGCGGGTCCGCTCGTGGTCGCGTCGTGTCTGCTGGCGCCCAAGGCCTACGACTCGCTGGCCGGACTGGACGACTCCAAGAGGCTCTCGGAGGCTACGCGCGAGGAGCTGTTCCCGATCATTCAGCGCCGTGCGTTGGCCTACCAGGTCGTGGTGGTTCCGGCCTGGGAGATCGACGCGATCGGCATCCACGTCGCCAACATCGAGGGCATGCGGCGCGCGGTGGCCGGTCTCGACCAGCGGCCCGGCTATGTGTTGACCGACGGTTTCAAGGTGCCCGGCGTCGCGGTGCCCTCGCTGCCGGTGATCGGCGGCGACGCGACCGCGGCATGTATTGCCGCGGCCAGCATCCTGGCAAAGGTCACCCGGGACCGGATGATGGTCGAGCTCGATCGGCGGCTCCCCGGTTACGGGTTCGCGGGGCATAAGGGCTACAACACGCCCGAACACACCGAGGCCCTGAATCGCTTGGGGCCCAGTAACGAACACCGCCGGAGCTGGCGCAACGTGCGGCTGGTCGACCCCGCCGGTGGCGCGGCCGCCGAGCCGAGCGTGTCCGGGGTGAGGCGAGTGGCTACCGGTCGCGCGCATGCGCGATGATGTCTGCACACGATTGGCGAGAGGGAGGACTTTCCACCAGATGAGTGAGCGCAGCGAGCGAACCATAAACGCAGCGCCGTCAGCGCTCATGCCGGAGCCGAGCGCCAGCGAGGTGGAGGTATGAGCGCCGAGGACCTCGAGAAGTACGAAACCGAGATGGAACTCTCGCTGTATCGGGAGTACAAGGACATCGTCGGTCAGTTCTCGTACGTGGTGGAGACTGAACGCCGCTTCTACCTGGCGAATTCCGTCGAACTGCGACCGCAGAACGCCGACGGCGAGGTCTACTTCGAAGTGCGCATGTCCGACGCCTGGGTGTGGGACATGTACCGTCCGGCCCGCTTCGTCAAACATGTTCGCGTCATCACCTTCAAGGATGTGAACATCGAGGAGCTCGAGAAGCCGGATTTGCGGTTGCCGGAGTAACCCGAGCCCGGGTACGACCTCGTGGACCGGCTCGGCCCTGTGCTCACGGCGGAGTTCGAGTACGGGCGGCCGCACGGCTGATCCGCGAGTCGCGCGCGTGTTATCCACAGTCGGCGGTTATCCACAGGGTTTCTATTTCCCCAGGTCGCCGAGATCGGGTGGTCTTGCGCCTCGGCGATCCTGGCCGGGTGGCACATAATCAGGCGCTCGGCGCACAAGGGGAAGAGCTGGCCGCGCAGTTCCTACAGGCGGCCGGAATGGAGATCGTCGAACGGAATTGGCGTTGCCGCTATGGCGAACTGGATCTGATCGTCCGTAATGCGGACGTGACGGCCTTCGTCGAGGTGAAGACCCGCTCCGGACGCGGATTCGGCACTCCGGCCGAGGCGGTGACCTTCACCAAACAGCAGCGTATCCGCAGGCTCGCCCTGCTGTGGCTGCATGAACAGCTCGGGCCGTGGCTGCGGGTCCGCTTCGATGTGGTGTCGGTGCTGGTGGAGCCCGGCCGCGAACCGGTCATCGAACATCTCGAGGGGGTGTTCTGATGGCGCTGGGCCGGGCCTTCTCCGTGGCGGTGACCGGCGTGGACGGTCAACTGGTCGAGATCGAGGCCGATATCGGACAGGGCCTGCCGTCGGTGCATCTGGTCGGCCTGCCCGACACCACGCTGCAGGAATCGCGGGATCGAGTGCGGGCCGCGGTCACCAACTCGGGGGAGAAATGGCCCGACGGCCGGGTCGTCCTGGCGCTGTCGCCGGCCACGCTGCCCAAGGTCGGCAGCGTCTACGATCTGGCGCTGGCCGCGGCAATCCTGGACGCGGGGGACGCGATTCCGTCGGCGCGGCTGGCGGGTACGGTGCTGCTGGGCGAGCTGGCGCTCGACGGCCGGGTGCGGCGGGCGCGGGGAGTGCTGCCCGCGGTGCTGGCCGCCCGCGAGGCGGGCCGCGCGACGGTGGTGGTGCCCGAATCGGCACTCGCCGAGGCGGGGCTGGTCGGCGGCATCACGGTTCTCGGCGCGTCGACCCTGCGTGAGCTCATCGACTGGCTGCGCGGCGACGGGCAGCTGCGCGTACCCGACGGCGCGCTGCCCACCTGCGAGCGCGGCGGCGGTGATCTCAACGAGGTGGTCGGGCAGGACGAGGCGCGGTGGGCCCTCGAGGTGGCCGCGGCCGGCGGGCATCACGTGCTGCTGACCGGGCCGCCCGGAATCGGCAAAACCATGCTGGCGCAACGGCTCCCAGGTCTGCTGCCGCCCCTGAGTGAGCAGGAGGCGCTGGAGGTCACCGCCATTCACTCGGTGGCGGGCGCACTGTCGGGCGATCACCCACTGATCACCATCCCGCCCTTTGTCGCGCCGCATCATTCGACGTCGGTCACGGCGATGGTCGGCGGCGGCTCGGGATCGGCGCGCCCGGGCGCGGTGAGCTGCGCGCATCGCGGGGTGCTGTTCCTCGACGAATGCGCGGAGATCGGCACCAAGGTGCTCGAGGCATTGCGAACTCCGTTGGAGGAGGGGGAGATCCGCATTGCCCGCCGCGACGGCGTGGCCCGGTACCCGGCGCGCTTCCAGCTGATCCTGGCCGCCAACCCGTGCCCGTGCGCCCCCGCCCGCGATGTCGACTGCATCTGCGCACCGCTGGCGCGGCGGCGCTACCTGGGCAAACTGTCCGGGCCACTGATGGATCGCATCGACATCTGGGTGCAGATGCACGGTCAGGCCGCCGGTGCGTTCGCCTCCTCGGAGGCCGAGAGCAGCGCGGTGGTTCGCGCCCGGGTCGAGCTGGCGCGCAGGGCCGCGGCCGATCGCTGGCGGGACTACGGCTGGCGAACCAACGCCGAGGTGCCCGGACACACACTGCGCCAACGTTTCCGGCTGCCCGGCGAGGCGCTGGTCCCGGTGGAGAATGCCCTGCGGCAGGGCCGAATGTCCGCCCGCGGCGCGGACAGGGCCATCCGCGTCGCCTGGACGATCTGCGACCTGCGCGCAGGAGAGGTGCCGACCACCCAGGACGTTATGCAGGCGCTGAACTTCCGCCAGCGGGGTGCGGCATGAGCAGCGCGATGGCCCCTGCCCCGGTCATGTCCGGGTGCAACACGGCGGCGTCGATCGAAGCGGACCGGACTGTGGCGCATCGGTATCCAGTACCCAACACCGGCCGGGTGGGTTGTCGAGACGGTGTGCGATACCGATCGGGAGGGGCGGGGTGGCGATGCGCGAGGAGGTGATATTGCTCGACGACGATGACGCGCGTCGCGTGGACGCGGCGGCCGATGCGGCCATCGGCAGTGTGGTGGCGGTGCCCGCGGCGGAGGAGCGGTTGCTGGCGTGGGCGTACCTGTCGCGGGTTGTGCAGGGGTCGTGCGCGGCGCTGTCGTTGCTGATCGAGCAGGTCGGGGTAGTGGAGGCGGCGCGAGCGGTGCGCGAGTGCGATCTGCCCGAGTCGCTACGCGGGCCGACCGAGCGGCGTCGTGGCATGGATTGCGCCGCACAGGATCTGGATGTCATGGAGCGGCTGGGCGGGCGCGTGATCACCCCGGATGATCCGGAGTGGCCGGCGTGGCGGATGCTCGGGCTGAGCCAGCTCGATCCGTCTCGCGATTCGGGGGCCGCGGTGCCCCTGGCGTTGTGGGTGCGGGGGCCGTTGTCGCTGCTGAACTCCAGCGAACAGGCCCTCGCGGTGGTGGGCGCGCGGTGCAGCAGCGGCTATGGCGAGCTGGTGACCGCGCAGATCACCGGCGACCTCGCTGCGCGCGGGTGGACGATCGTGTCGGGCGCCGCCTTCGGTATCGACGGCGCGGCCCATCGGGCCGCGCTGGCCGCCGGTGCGCCCACGATCGCGGTGCTGGCCTGCGGCGTCGACCGGCCGTATCCGGCCGGGCATGCGCGGCTGCTGGCACAGATCGCGGAGGTGGGGCTCGTCCTGAGCGAATACCCACCCGGCGTGACCGCACGCAAGGAGCATTTTCTGGCCCGCAACCGGCTCATCGCGGCGCTCTCCGACGGGGTGCTGGTCGTCGAGGCGGGGCTGCGCAGCGGTGCCCGCAATACCGTGAAATGGGCGCGCCGCCTGGGCCGTCCGGCCCTGGCGGTTCCCGGGCCGGTCACCTCCTCGACCTCGGTCGGCTGTCACCGCATGATCAGAGAGGGGGAGGCGCTGCTGGTGAGCCGTGCCGAGGAGGTCATCGATGAGGCCGGGCCGCTGCGGTTGTCACTTCCGGGCGGCGGGGGATCGTCCCCGGAGGAAAGCCTCTCCGGCGACGAGGCACTCGTCTACGCGGCACTTCCCGCGGTCGGTTCACGCCTGCCGATGGAGCTCGCGCAGCAATGCGGCCTGGAACCTGTGGTGGTGCGCGCGGTGCTTCCAGCCCTCGAGCTCGCGGGCATTGTCAGCTCGGACCATTCCGGCTGGTTCAGGACATTGTCGTGCACCAGGTCGTAGTGTGCGCCCCCGGACGATGCCCTGGAGGCCGAACGATGCGCCCCTTGCCAGCGTTGCTATGAAAGCGCAGACTTACGAATGTGGCTGCTTTCAAAGATGTCGATCTGGCCGTCCTGGGAGATCCGACGAGGCAAGCGATATTCGAGCTGCTCGCGCGGCGGCCGTCGTCGGTGGGCGAGCTCGCCGAGCGGTTGCCGATCACCCGTCAGGCGGTGTCGCAGCATCTGCGGGTGCTCAAGGACGGCGGTTACGTGGTGGCCACGGCACAGGGCACGCGGCGGATCTACCGCATCAATCCGGACAGCGTCGCCGCGATGCAGGCATATTTCCAGCGCATCTGGGACGACGCGCTGACAAGTTTTCAGAAGGCCGCCGACGCGGCCGACCCCGAACAGGAGCAGCCATGAGTACACCGACCATCCCGGCGCTGTACGGCACCGCGACCGTGGCGCTGACGCCGGACAAGGCGTTCGATTTCTTCACCGCATCGATCGGTACCTGGTGGCCGTCGGCCTATCACATCGGACAGGCGGAGATGGCGGACACGATCATCGAGCCGGCGGTAGGCGGCCGCTGGTACGAACGGGGCGAGGATGGCAGCGAATGCGATTGGGGCCGCGTGCTGGTCTGGGAACCGCCCACCCGTCTGGTGCTGACCTGGCAGATCAACGGCCAGTGGCAGTTCGACCCCGATCCGGCGCATGCCAGCGAGATCGAGATCCGGTTCACCGCCGACGATTCCGGGTATACCCGCGTCGGCCTCGAACACCGCCACCTGGACCGGCTGGTCGGTGGTCAGGCCATGCACGACATGCTCGTCGAACAGGGTGGGGGCTGGAGCACCGTTTTGCAGACGTTCGCTACCACAGCCGAATCCGATGTCTGAGCGTCCACAGGAGAAGACGGCGACGCTGATGGATATGGCCCGCGCCGAACGGTCGGATCTGGCCGCATTTCTCGCCACGCTGACGCCCGAGCAGTGGGAGGAATGGTCGCTCTGCACGCGGTGGCGAGTGCGTGAGGTGGTGGCGCACGTGATCAGTTACGAGGACCTCGGTCCGTGGGGTCTGCTCGCGCGGTTCGCCAAAGGCCGCATCGTGCACGCCAACCAGGTCGGTGTCGAGGATTTCGCGGTCCTGAGCCCCGAGCAGATGGTCGCCTACGTGCAGGCCCACCTCGTCCCGCGCGGGCTGACCTCCTGGTTCGGCGGCATGATCGCTCTGGTCGACGGCACGATCCACCACCAGGACATCCGCCGTACCCTCGACCGGCCGCGGCAGATTCCGCCGGAACGGCTGCGTCGCGTCCTGGACCTCGTTCCGCCCAATGGGCGCTGTCGGCGAAGCCGCCCGTAAACCGCGCATGGCCGGAGCGAATACGGAGGTACGCCCAATCCGCGGCTGCGGGCGGGGCGCGGATCCGCGGACTCCGCCTGCAGGCCACCGATATCGACTGGGCGCACGGATCGGGGCTGGAGGTCCGTGGCACCGGCGAGGCGTTGCTCATGGCCATGGCCGGTCGTCGCCAAGCGGTGGGCGAGCTCACCGGTCCGGGACAACCAAGGCTTGCCATGAGAATGCCGCGATGATGGCCGGCGGTGGATTCCGCGGTGTCGCGGCGCGGGGGCTTGCCTCGGAAGTCCGGGGCGGCGACCGTGGAGGGATGGAAGGTTTGCCCGAGGATCTGGAGGCGCTGCTGCAGGAGTACGGGCGGCATCTGCGGCTCGGGCGGAATCGGTCCGCTCATACGGCGCGGGCCTATGTGGCCGATGCACGCTCGCTGTTGATGCATTTGTGCTCCCGGGCAGCAGATTCCGGGGTGGGGGAGATCGACCTGGCGTTGTTGCGGTCCTGGCTGGCCGAGCAGTCCGAATCGGGGGCCGCGCGCACGACGATGGCGCGGCGCGCCTCGGCGGCGCGCACATTCACCGCATGGCTCACCCACACCGGGCGGCTGGCCATCGATCCCGGCTCCCGGCTGGGGTCGGCGCGGGCGCACCGGGTGCTGCCCGCGGTGCTGGGGCGCGAGCAGGCGGCGGCCGCGATGGATGCGGCACAATCCGGTGCGGCGCAACAGGATCCGATGGCGCTGCGGGATCGTCTGATCGTGGAGCTGCTGTACGCGACCGGGATTCGAGTGAGCGAGCTGTGCGGCCTGGATATCGACGATATCGATGCCGAGCGACGCCTGATCCGGGTGCTCGGCAAGGGCAACAAGGAACGTGCGGTTCCATTCGGGGTGCCCGCCGACGAGGCGCTGCGGGGATGGTTGCGATCGGGGCGCCCGGACTTCGCGAACACCGAGTCCGGGCGGGCGCTGCTGCTGGGCCGCCGCGGCCGTCGCATCGACCAGCGTCAGGCCAGAACCGTTGTGCATGAGGTGGTTTCGTCGATTCCCGGGGCGCCCGATATGGGACCGCACGGGCTGCGCCACACCGCCGCGACGCATCTGCTCGAGGGCGGGGCCGACCTGCGCATCGTGCAGGAGCTGCTGGGCCATGCCAGCATGGCCACCACCCAGCTCTACACCCACGTCTCGATCGAACGCCTCAAGAAGGTCCACGACCAGGCCCATCCGCGCGCCTGAGCGGTCGGACCCGGGGCTCAGTTCGGCCGGATCGTGTCGATGTACTTCCCGGCGATGTAGTGCTGCAGGAGGCGGGTGACGGGGCCGCCGAGTCGGGTGTACCAGGCGCCCGCGCGGGAGAAGGCAGCGACCAGGCCGTAGACGGTGTCGGTGGTCGTGTCGTATTCGACGGCGAACAATTCCTCCCCGATTTCGGGATGGCCGGGCAGGGTGCCGTAGGCGAAGCCCCGGCGGCTCGGCCGCGTCAGGCCCGGAGGCGGCAGCGGAGCGTCACCATGTAGGGCGGCCCGCGGCCGGGCCCCATCGACGCAGTGGGGCTCGTCCAGGACGTATACGACGCGGCAGGGCGCGGTGATCGCGAGCGGTCCGATGCCCAGCCGCACGGTCAGCGCCGTGCCCGGGGTCGCGGTCGGCGTGCTCGCGGATCCGAAGATGCCGGTCCCGCGCTGCATCCGATACGCCAGGATCTGCTCGGCCGCCGAGTCGAACAGGGCGCGGCCCGTCCCGATCGGCCGTCGCAGCCGGAAGTGGTGATAGCCGGCCGGGAATTCCCCGTCCGTGCAGCCGGTTTCGGAGTAGGTGAAGGGTGCGTCGTCCGGTCGGTTCGGCATCCGTCCATCCTCGCGCACCGGTCGAGGCACCGACAGCGCCGGCGTGGGTGTGAGATATGCGGCGCGGAACAATCCGATCGTTCAATGACATATCGCGAGCTATCGGCGATACTTCATGCTATCGTTCATTAGGTAACCCTAATATGGAGGTGTCCCTTGGCTCGCACCCGTCTGTCCTTCGTGGTCCAGCGCACCGAACGCCTGACCGATCACCTGATCCGGGTCCATCTGGGCGGTCCCGGATTCGCGGCCTTCCAGTCCAATGGCTTCACCGATGCCTACGTCAAACTGCAGATTCCGGGCCCGGACGGCGATACCACGCGCACGTACACGGTCCGGTCGATCGACCACGAGCTCGAGCAGATCGCCATCGATTTCGTGTATCACGGCGAGGAGGGCTTCGCCGGTCCCTGGGCCGCCGCCGCGCAACCCGGCGATCCGCTGGATCTCTCGGGCCCCGGCGGCGCCTACGCTCCCAGCCCCGATGCCGACTGGCATCTACTGGCCGGTGACGAATCGGCGCTACCGGCGATCTCGGCCGCGTGCGCCGCACTGACCGCGCAGGCGGTGGGCCGCGTCTTCGTCGAAGTCGACGGGCCCGCAGACGAATTGGACTTCGCCCGACCCGCGGGCGTGGAGCTGACCTGGGTGCACCGCGGCGACCGCGAACCGGGTGCCGCGCTGGCCGAGGCCGTGCGCGCGGAACCGTGGCGCGAGGGGCAGGTGCACGTCTTCATCCACGGCGAGGCCCAGGCCATCATGCACGACCTGCGCTCCTATATCCGCAAGGACCGCGGCGTCCCCGCGGCCCTGGCCTCGATCTCGGGCTATTGGCGCCGTGGCCGCACCGAGGAGGGCTTCCGCGTGTGGAAACGCGACCTCGCGGAACAGGAGGGCGCGCAGTCTGCCGGCGCGCGGCGGTAGACGGGGTCGGCACATGCATCGGGGAACCCTCACGTGTCCGGGTGCACCGGTTTGAGCCGCAGCGGTGCGGCATGGACCAACCCGAGCGGGTCGAGGTACTCGTGCCCGTGCCGTAACCCCCAGTGCAGGCAGGGGGTTGCGCAGCCGGGGTGACCCGGCTCGAGCATGCCGAGGGTGTCGCCGCGAATCACCCTGCGCCCCACCGTGACCGACGCCCGCACCGGTTGGTAGGTGGTGCGTAGTCCGCCGGTGTGTTCCACCGATACCACCGGCTTGCCGCCCACGACTCCGGCGAACGCCACGAACCCGGCGCCGGCGGCCAGCACCGGCTGTCCCGCTCTCCCCCCGAGGTCCACCCCGCGATGACCTGGCAGCCAGTTGTGCGCGGGTTTGTCGAACCACCGCAGGATCGGCGGCCGCGGTTGCAGCGGCCACCCGAACCCGCCCGGGAGCGTGCGAGCCATTCTGTCCGGGGGATGCGGCGGGAAGCTGTCCCGGCCTGCGGTGTCGTCCGGCGCTGTCGATGCGTCGTCGCCCGGGATCGGTGGCACGGAGCTTTCTGGGCCTGCGCCTGCCTCGGGGGCGGGCAGCAGCAGGATCGGAAGCATCAGCCAGCACAGGACGATCGCGGTGATCGGGCGCATGCGAGGTCGTTTGTGCTCGGCTCGGTGTCGTCCCCGGGCCGGGCGGTGTCGGCCGTGATCCGGGCCGTGGCTGCGGCATTGCGGACTGTGGCCGGGGCCGTATGAGCCGGGGCGGTGTGGGCCCCGGCCAGGTCGGCGGTGCCGTCCGCGGTGTTCGCGGTGCCGCCCGTGACGTGCGCGCTGTCCGTTCATACGGCCACCGTGCAGCGTGCATTCGTGTCGCGAAAGGCCACCTTCGGCGAGTGTGGATAACTTGATCTATGTGAATATCTGTCGCTTCGCATCTCGCTGGGTTGATGGCCCGGTCGGCACCCCGTTTAGGACTTCCGGCCGTGGGCTCGTAGACTGATTGCGCGGTCCGCTCATTCCGGACCGACTTCGCGCGTCCAGCGCAAGAGTCGTCGGCTGGTCCCCGTTGGGGTTCCGGCGGCCGTGGACGCTAGGGCAGGGATCGCCGATTCCTGCGTCAACCAGCAACGAAAGAGGATACGCGGCTATGGCTGTCGTAACTATGAAGCAGCTGCTCGACAGCGGCGCACACTTCGGTCACCAGACCCGCCGGTGGAACCCGAAGATGAAGCGGTTCATCTTCACCGACCGCAACGGCATCTACATCATCGACCTGCAGCAGACGCTGACCTACATCGACAAGGCGTACGAGTTCGTCAAGGAGACCGTCGCCCACGGTGGGACCGTGCTGTTCGTCGGCACCAAGAAGCAGGCGCAGGAGTCCATCGCCGCCGAGGCCACCCGCGTCGGCATGCCGTATGTGAACCAGCGCTGGCTCGGTGGCATGCTCACCAACTTCTCGACCGTCCACAAGCGCCTGCAGCGCCTGAAGGAGCTGGAGTCGATGGAGCAGACCGGCGGTTTCGAGGGTCGCACCAAGAAGGAAATCCTCATGCTCACGCGTGAGAAGAACAAGCTGGAGCGCACCCTCGGTGGCATCCGGGACATGGCCAAGGTGCCCTCGGCAATCTGGGTCGTCGACACCAACAAGGAGCACATCGCCGTCGGCGAGGCTCGCAAGCTGAACATCCCGGTCATCGCGATCCTGGACACCAACTGCGACCCCGACCTGGTCGACTACCCGATTCCGGGTAACGATGACGCGATCCGTTCGGCCGCGCTGCTCACCAAGGTCGTCGCCTCCGCCGTCGCCGAGGGTGTGCAGGCTCGCGCCGCGCGTGCCACCGGCGATGTGAAGCCCGAGGCCGGCGCCGCCAGCGAGCCGCTCGCCGAGTGGGAGCAGGAGCTGCTGTCACAGGCGACCCCGGCCGCCGACGAGGCCGCTGAGGTTCCGGCCGCTGAGGTTCCCGCCGCTGAGGTTCCCGCCGCCGACGAGGCCGTCGAGGTTCCGGCCGCGGAGCCTGCTGCCGCCGAGAGCTGACAGCACTGTTCGGAGATTTCACCGTGCCGGCCCTTCCTGTTCGGAAGCGGTCGGCATGGTGGCGCTAAAGACCTGATACCCACTCCCACGAAGGAGGCTCGCCAGGATGGCGAACTACACCGCCGCGGATGTCAAGCGGCTCCGTGAGCTCACCGGCTCCGGCATGATGGACTGTAAGAAGGCGCTGGAAGAAAACTCCGGTGATTTTGACAAGGCCGTCGAGTTCCTGCGCATCAAGGGTGCCAAGGACGTCGGCAAGCGCGCCGAGCGCTCGACCGCCGAGGGTCTGGTCGCCGCCCAGGACGGCGTCATGATCGAGATCAACTCCGAGACCGACTTTGTCGCCAAGAACGCGGAGTTCCAGGAGTTGGCCGCCAGCATCCTCACCGCCGCCGCCAAGGCGCGCCCGGCCGATCTGGATGCGCTCAAGGCCGTCGACCTGGGCGGAAAGACCGCCGATCAGACCGTGCAGGAGCTGGCCGCCAAGATCGGCGAGAAGCTCGAGCTGCGCCGCGCGGTGTCCTTCGAGGGCTCGGTCGCGACCTACCTGCACAAGCGTGCCACCGATCTGCCGCCGTCCGTCGGCGTGCTGGTCGAGTACAAGGGCGAGGGTGACGGCGCCGCCGAGGCCGCTCGCGCCGCCGGCATGCAGGTCGCCGCGCTCAAGGCCAAGTACCTCACGCGCGATGATGTTCCGGCCGATCTGGTCGCCAAGGAGCGCGAGATCGCCGAGGCCACCGCCAAGGAGGAGGGCAAGCCGGAGGCTGCCCTGCCGAAGATCGTCGAGGGTCGCGTCAACGGCTTCTACAAGGACGTCGTCCTGCTGGAGCAGCCGTCGGTCACCGACAACAAGAAGACCGTCAAGGCGCAGCTGGAGGCGGCCGGTGTCACCGTGACCCGCTTCGCTCGCTTCGAGGTCGGCCAGGCGTAATCGTCTCAGCAGAAAAGGCCCGTTGTGCAACGGATTCCGTTGCACAACGGGCCTTTCCGTACCCGGTGTCGATCAGCCGGCGTAACTGGTCAGGTTGTAGACCGTGGCGTTGCCGACCTGCTGCGAGGTGAATGTGGCGCTCACCCAGTTGGAGATGTCGGTGTGCTGGTTGCGACCCCAGCCACCGCCCGGGCTCGTGGTCGCGTCGGTCGCATGCGCCGCGGTGCCCTGGTGGGCCGTGGTGGTGTCGTGGCCGCCGGTGGTGGAGCCACCCGGACCGCGCCCGCCAGTGTTCTCGACGATGTAGTAGGAGACCTTGCCCGATTTCACGTCGGCCTGGAACTGTGCCAGAGTCGGCGTCGGGTCGCTCCCGGAGAAGCCGCCGATCGCCATGACCGCCTTATCGCTCTGCAGTTCCAGTCCGGCCGCCGCGGACGAGCCATTGATCGCGGCCGCCCAGGTCGAGTTCGTCTGCCTCAACATTCCAGTCAGTTGCGGGTTGGCCTGGGTCTGACCCCAGCCGCCCATGCCGCCGTGGCCGCTCGCCTGTGCCGGACCCACGGTGGGGCCGCCGCCGGAGTGCCCGGTGCCGATGGTGGCGAACGAGTAGGCCGCTGCGCCGCCCAGGCCACCCAGCAGGCCGACGGTCAGCACCGCCGCAGCCAGCCGGTGCGAGGTGCGTACGCTCCACGGGACCGCTACCACGATCGCCGCGGCCAAGGTCACGATCAGGACTCCCCAGCGCAGTTCGGGCAGCCAGCCGCTATTGCGGTGCAGCAGGACGAAGCTCCAGATCCCGGTGGTCGCGAGCAGCGCGGCCAGGCCGAGACGACCGAACCATCCCTGCCGCTTGGACCACATCTCGTAGATGCCGACCGCGAACATGCCGGCCACACCGGGCGCGATCGACAGGCAGTAGTACGGATGCACCATGCCGTTCATGTAGCTCAGGACGCCGCCGTCGACGATGACCCAGCCACCGAAGACGATCGCCGCCGCCCGCACCAGGTCGGTGCGCGGCGCCCGGCCGCGCGAGATAAGCACCAGTACCAGGGCCAGCAGCGCCGCCGGAAGCAGCCAGCCGATCTCGAAGCCGAATTCGCCGGAGAACAACCGCTCCACGCCGCGGACCTGGCCGCCGAATCCGCCGAATCCGCCGCCGTGATGGGCTGCGGCCGAGGCCTGGGTGGCGGCCTGGGTCGCATGCTGCGCGGCCGTCGGCGCGGTGTGGGCGCCGCCACCACCGTGGTTGCGTCCCAGTACCCGGGCGAAGCCGTTGTAACCCAGTACCAGATTCATGAAGTTGTTGTCGGTCGAACCTGCCAGGTAGGGGCGGCCCGACGTCGGCCACAGCAGCGTGAGAAGCACGTACCAGCCCGAGCAGAGCAGCATCGCGCACAGCGCGCCGAACAGTTGCACGACGCGGGCGCGCAGCGGGTTGGGCGCGGCGATCAGGTAGGCCAGGCCCAGTGCGGGCAGCACCATCAGCCCCTCGAGCATCTTGGACAGGAATGCGAAGCCCAGGGCGGCGCCGGCCAGCATGATCCATGTCGTGGAGGCGCGCTCGAGGGCGCGCACGGTGGCGTAGGCCGCGGCCATCATCAACAGCACCATCACCGCGTCCGGGTTGTTGAACCGGAACATCAGCGCCGCGACGGGGGTCAGGGCCAGCGCGACACCCGCTAGCAGGGCCGCGTAATGGCTGGTGGTGACGCGGCGGACCGCGCCGTACAGCAGCGCCACCGCGGCCACCGCCATCAGTGCCTGCGGGATGAGCATGCTGGCGCTGGAGAACCCGAAGATCTGGCCCGACAGGCCCATCACCCACTGCGAGACCGGAGGCTTGTCGACGGTGATGAAATTGCCGGGATCCAGCGAGCCGAAGAGCAGGGCCTCCCAGTTCTTCGAGCCGGCCCAGGCGGCGCCGGCGTAGAACTGGTTGCCCATGCCGTTGCTGGTGATGTTCCACAGGTACATCACCGCCGTGGCGATCAACAGAGCGGCAAGGCCGATTCGCTCGGCGGCTCGGCCGCCGAGGTGGACCGCGGGTTGGGGCGCCGCCGTGGTGGGGGCGTCGAGCGTAGTAGTCACAGCTCTATTGAGCCCGGCCTGGCGAGGAGCAACCTGTGAGCGCCCGGTGAGGTTCCCGAGATACACGGTGAATCGGAGGGCCTGCTGGGAGGAGACCGTCGTGGCGGGGGTCGCATGTCGGGTATCCGTTTTCCAGGGTCGGCTCGCCGCGCGCGCCCCGCATAGGGCAGGATGAACGGAGCTTTTGTCACCGTCCCGTGGCCGCGCCGACACCGGATGGTCTTTTCCGCGCGTGCATGCCGATCCTCTCGAGGAGAAGGAGACTGATGTCCGACCCGGAACCGGCCCGTAAGGGTTATCGCCGAGTACTCCTCAAGCTGGGTGGGGAGATGTTCGGCGGCGGCAATGTCGGGCTCGACCCGGATGTCGTGGAGACCGTCGCCGAGCAGATCGCCGAGGTGGTCGCGACCGGCGTGCAGGTGGCGGTGGTGATCGGCGGCGGCAACTTCTTCCGCGGTGCCGAGCTCGAGGACCGCGGCATGGAGCGGGCCCGGTCGGACTATATGGGCATGCTCGGCACGGTGATGAACAGCCTTGCGCTGCAGGACTTTCTGCAGAAGCAGGGCGTCGACACCCGGGTGCAGACGGCGATCACCATGGGCCAGGTCGCCGAGCCATACATTCCGCTGCGCGCCAAGCGGCACCTGGAGAAGGGACGGGTGGTGATCTTCGGCGCCGGCATGGGCATGCCGTACTTCTCCACCGACACCACCGCGGCCCAGCGTGCCCTGGAGATCGGCGCCGAGGTGGTACTGATGGCCAAGGCGGTCGACGGGGTGTTCAGCGCCGACCCGCGCGTGGACCCCGAGGCCAGGATGTACTCCGAGATCACCCATAAAGAGGTGCTCGAACGTGGGCTCAAGGTGGCCGACGCCACCGCGTTCAGTCTCTGTATGGACAACCAGATGCCGATGCTGGTGTTCAATCTTCTGACTAAGGGCAATATCGCTCGCGCGGTGTCCGGTGAGAAGATCGGCACACTGGTTCGGTCCTGAACGCCGGGGCTGTGTCGATTCCGCGCGGTGTCCGGTGAGAAGATCGGCACACTGGTTCGGTCTTGAATCGGCTGGGGCGGTATCCGTACGGATACCGAGCCTCCTCGGTCCCGGAACCGACAACGACTAACGCTGTGGAGGAAACGGTCGTGATTGACGAAGCACTCTTCGACGCCGAGGAGAAGATGGAAAAGGCCGTCTCGGTGGCGAAGGACGATCTCGGAGGCATTCGCACGGGCCGGGCGAATCCGAGCATGTTCAACCGGATCGTCGTCGAGTATTACGGGACCCCGACGCCGATCACCCAACTGTCGGGCATCACCGTGCCCGAGCCGCGCATGGTCATCATCAAGCCGTATGAGCAGGCGCAGCTCAATCCCATCGAGACCGCCATCCGCAACTCGGATCTCGGCGTGAATCCGACCAACGACGGCAACATCATCCGGGTGAGCATTCCGCAGCTCACCGAGGAGCGCCGCCGCGAGATGGTCAAGCAGGCCAAGTCCAAGGGTGAGGACGCCAAGATCGCCATCCGCAACGTGCGGCGCAAGGCGATGGACGAGCTGAACCGCATCCAGAAGGACGGCGAGGCCGGCGAGGACGAGGTGGGCCGCGCGGAGAAGGAACTGGACAAGGCCACGGCGAGATATGTTGCCCAGGTCGATGAGCTGGTCAAGCACAAGGAATCGGAACTGCTCGAGGTCTGAAAGGCCCGGCGACGAGTGCCTGCCGGGGGCGGGGACGGAGTGGACGGATAACGTTGAGCGACGGGACAATCGTGGCCGAACAAGCCTCCGGCGGCGAGGGCGCGCCGGCGAGCGAAGCAACCGGTGTCACCGGCGAACCGGAGACACCGGGGGAGCAGTCGGCTGCCCAGCCGCCCGCCCCCGAACCCGCCAAATCCTCACGGGCGGGCCGAAATCTGCCCGCGGCGCTGGCGGTCGGCCTCGGGCTCGGCGGATCGCTCATAGCGATCCTGTTGTTTGCGCCCAAGATTCTGATTGGCGTGATCGCGGTGGCCATCGCGATCGCCACCTGGGAGGTGGCCAAACGGCTGCGCGAGGCCGATGTGCTGGTGCCGCGCATTCCGCTACTGGTGGGCGGGCAGGCGATGATCTGGCTGGCCTGGCCGTACGGAACACATGGCGTCGCCGGCGCATTCGGATTGACGGCGCTGATCTGCATGGCGTGGCGGCTATTCGATCATGGCCTGTCCGCGACGCCGCGAAACTTCCTGCGCGACACCGCGATCACGATCTTCGTGCTCGCCTGGATTCCGCTACTGGCCTCGTTCGCGATCGTGATGCTGTCCGAGCCGCGCGGCAATCTGCGGGTTCTGACGTTCATGATCCTGGTGGTCTGTTCGGATGTCGGCGGCTACGTGGCGGGCGTGCTGTTCGGGCGGCATCCGATGGTTCCGGCGATCAGCCCGAAGAAGTCCTGGGAGGGCTTCGCCGGGTCGCTGCTGTTCTGCATCATCGGCGGGTTGCTCACGGTGACCCTGCTGTTGCAGGCCAATTCGATGATCGGGGTGCTGCTCGGGGTGGCGGTGGTGCTGGTTGCCACCTGCGGTGACTTGATCGAATCGCAGGTCAAACGGGAACTGGGCATCAAGGATATGGGCACTCTGCTGCCCGGCCACGGCGGCATCATGGACCGCTTGGATTCGATGCTGCCGTCGGCGTTCGTGTCGTGGTTGGTGTTGACCGCTCTGCTGTGACATGGGCACGGCGGGCTGTGTCGATGTCGGACTCGGTTTCAATCATCGAAAGTTGTTGAGCTCTAGGCGAATTCCGCGTCCCTTGGCAGGAAACGCACAGGCGCCGGGGGTTCTATCAGTGGTGCACATTCCATTGGATGGAAAGGAACCACCATGCGTACCGTGATGATTGCTGTCGCAGGAACCGCCATTGCGCTCGGGCCGGTATTCGGCGCCGGCGCGGCCCTGGCGGATCATCCGCTGCCCGCATGCCAGGACGTCAACCAGGCCAACGTGCCCTGCCAGAGTCAGCTGGACCCCGTGCACCCCGCGGGCACCGACCACAACGCGCGGCCGCAGCCGCGCGTGGACAACCTGTCGCAGCCGAGCGCAGCCTGACGGGCTCGGGCACAGCCTGACGCTTCGCGCATCCCTATCGGCGCTTGGTGCGGGCGTAGCGGTTACAGCAGGGCGGTAGCGCGCTCAGGAGCAGCCCGACCGGGCCGAGCAGCAGGGCGAACGGCACGGAGCAGCCTCGAGATCAGGGGCGCTTGGCGGCGCGGCGCAGCTGCAGAATCCGCCAGCCGCCGACCAGGCCCATGACCAATGCGCCCGCAATCACAGACAGCAGCACGGTGATGCCCAGGGGCAGGGAGAAACTCCAGAAGAACAAAGTCACCTGCTCCTTATCCAGATTCTGCAGGATGAAGATCAGCGTGATGACGCCGATCAGCGCCGCCGCGACCAGGCCGACCCACGTATATCCGGCGCGGGTGCGCAGCTGTTTACCAGTCGTAGCGGGGCGCGGGCTCTCCGGAATCGGATCCGGGCCCGAGGTCGGTACGGCGTCGGTGGTCATACATTGATCATTGCCGATAGCTATGAATAATGCACGCATTGTCGACTTCTGACATCGCGGCGTTAACGGGACTCCTTGCGCACGCTCCAGCCTCCGTCCACGACGAGTTCGGCGCCGGTGATGTAAGAGGCGTCGGCCGACGCCAGGAATGCCACCGCGGCCGCCACCTCGCCGGGATCGCCGAGGCGGGCCAGCGCGGTTGCCTCGGCCGATAGGCGCCTGCCCTCGTCGTCGATGCCGTCCCACATGGGAGTGAGGATCGGGCCGGGCAGGATCGCGTTGACCCGGATGTGGTCGGGCCCGTATTCCACCGCGAGCTGGCGGACCAGCGCGGTCAGCCCGCCCTTGGCCGCGGCGTAGCCGGGATGGGAGGGCAGGCCGAAGTGAGCGTGCACGCTGGAGATTGCGATGACGGTGCCGCGGCGGGCGCGCAGATCGTCGAGGAAGGTGCGCACGCCGAGGAACAGCGGAGTGAGGTTGACCGCCAGGCCCGCGTCCCAGGATTGCCGGGTGAGCTTGTGTGCGGCGATGTTCTGTTGCATGGATGCGTTGCTGCACAAGATATCCAGCGGCCCGAACAAATCATGGACACGTTCGCGTAACTCCTCCCACTGCTCCTCGTGGGCTACGTCGCAGAACACGAATTCGGCCCGATGCCCCTGGGCACGCAGGATCGCGGCGACCTTATGCCCGGTCTCGGCGATATCTGCCAGGACAACCGAGGCCCCTTCCAGCGCAAGACGTTCCGCGGTGGCCGCCCCGATACCCGACGCCGCGCCGGTGATCACCGCGACCGTGCCCGCCAGCCGGTTCACGACTACGTCGGCAGTCCGACGGCGCGTTCGCCGCTGCGCCGCTGCTGGATGACGACCGCGGCGACCAGCAGCGCGCCCTGGGCGACGTTCTGCCAGAAGGTGTTCACGCCGATGACGTTGAGCCCGTTGTCCAGTGCGCCGAGCAGCAGCACCGCCAGCAGCGTACCGGCGATGGCGCCCTTACCGCCCTTGAGGGCACAGCCGCCCAGGGCCGCCGCGGTGATCGACTGCAGTTCCAAACCCTCACTGCCCGAGACGGGTTGGCCCGATCCGGTGCGGGCGGTGAGGATGATGCCCGCGATGGCGGCGACGATTCCGGCGAGCACGTAGACCGCGATCAGATACTTGTTGATATTGATGCCCGAGAGCCGGGCCGCGGTGTCGTTCCCGCCGATGGCGTAGATATTGCGGCCGATATCGGTGTACTTCAGCAGCACGTGCACGCCGATCGCGACGATCGCCAGGATGATCACCGGCACCGGCAGCCCGATGATCTTGCCGCGCGCCAGGAAGATGAACGTGTCGTTGTCCAGCACGAACCCCTGCGCCTTACCGCCCGAGATCAATTGCGCCAAACCCTTGTACGCGGCCAGCCCGGCCAGCGTCGCGATCACCGGATTGACCCGGCCGTAGACGATGATGATGCCGTTGACGATGCCGAGCACCACCCCGACCGCGATCGCTGCTAGGATGCCCAGCCATGCGTTGCTCCCGGTGGCGGTGAACGCCATGGCGCTGATCACCGAGGCGACCCCGGTCTGCGAGCCGACCGAGATATCCATGGCGCCACAGATGATCACCACGGACTGCACGACCGCCAGGAGCCCGAAAACTGTGACCGCGTCGCCGATTCCGGCCAGATTTCCTGTAGAGAGAAAGCCGCTGTTCAGCGACTGGAAGATGACGACAAGGACGATCAGCGCACCGATCAGGCTGATATTGCCGGGGCCGATAGCTCGCAGTATTCGCAGGGGTGCCAGGGCGGAAAGGTCCAGCCCCCGGCCGGCGCGCTGCCCCGAGCCGGGGGAGAGCCCTGATTGTGGGTCGGTCGTGGGCTGTTCGGTCGTTCGCTGTTCGGTCATGAGAGTCCTTGCAAGAGTGTGCGTCAGGTGGTTTGCGTCGAGCCCGGCCGGACGGAGTCCGTCAAATCGGAGGCCATCGCCAGGGCGAGGATCGACTCCTCGCTCGCTTGCTCGCGATCCAGCTCCCCGGTGACCCGCCCCTGCTGCATGACCACGATGCGATCGGCCAGGCCCAGCACCTCGGGCAGCTCCGAGGAGATAACCAGCACGGCCACACCGGATTCGGCCAGTTCCTCGATGACGTGGTAGATCTCGACCTTGGCGCCGACGTCGACGCCGCGGGTGGGCTCGTCCAGGATGAGCACCTTCGGCTTGCGGGCGAGCCAGCGCGCCAGCACCACCTTCTGCTGATTGCCGCCCGAGAGCTTGCGCACCTCCTGGTCGAGCGACGGGGTGCGTACGTGCAGCGAGTCGACATACTGCTGGGCCAGCCGGTTTTCGGCACCGCGGCGCACGAATCGCCACCGCCGCAATCGATCCAGCACCGCCAGCGAAATATTGTCCCGCACACCGCGATGCATCAGCAGTGCCTGGGCCTTACGCTCCTCGGGGGCGTAGCCCATACCGGCGCGCACCGCATCGCGCGGCTGGCGCAGGTGCAGTCGCGCGCCGTCCACCCGGACCTCGCCGGAGCGGATCGGCAGATCCCCGACCAGTGCGCCGGCCAGCTCGGAGCGTCCCGCGCCGACCAGCCCGGCCAGCGCGACGACCTCCCCGGCCCGCACCGTCAGGCTCACCTCCCGCACGTCGTCGGTGGTGACCGAGTCCACCTCGAGCAGCACCCGGCCCGGCTCGTTGTGCTTGCGCGCGAACACCGTCGACAGATCGCGCCCGACCATCATCGACACGATCTCCCGATCGGTGGTCTCGGCGATGACCCGCTCGCCGACCACCGCACCGTCCCGCAGCACCACCACCCGCGTGGCCACCTGGAAGATCTCGCGCATCCGATGCGATACATAGATCACCGCCAGGCCCCGCGCGCGCAGCCGTTCGATCAGCTCGAACAGCGACTCGGTCTCGTGGTCGGACAGCGAGGAGGTGGGCTCGTCGAAGGCGATCACCTTCGCCTCGGTAGTGAGCGCACGCATGACCTCTACCAGTTGGCGTTGCGCGGCAGTCAGTTTCGAGCCGAGCATGTCCGGATTCAGGTCGCGGTTGAAACCGAGCCGGGCCAGATCCTCGCGCATCCGTGCCCGCAGGGCCGCCCGATCGACGAATCGTCCTGCGCGTCGCGGCAATTCGCCGAGGTAGACGTTCTCGGCAACCGATACGTGCGGCACGATCTCCGGTTCCTGGCCGATCACCCGGATCCCGGCGGCGCGGGCCGCGGCCGGGGTGCCCGGGGAGAACGGGACACCGTCCAGCTCGAGCTGCCCGCCGTCGGGGCGGTGGTCGCCACCGAGAATCCTGATGAGCGTGGACTTTCCGGCGCCATTCTCGCCGATCAGGGCGGTCACCACGCCCGCGGGAAAGTTCACGCTCACCTCGCGCAGGGCGGGCACACCCGCGAAACTCTTGGAGATCGAGTTCGCGCGCAGCCCGGCCTGCCCCTCGCTCAACTGCACTTGAGCCCCGACTGCTGCCAGTTGCTCGCATCGACCATCTTGGTCGGCGCGAACGCCTCGGCCGGCATCGCCTTGCCATTCTTCAGGTAGTCGTACATGGTCTGCACGGACAGCGCGCCGACGTCGGTGCCGTTGATGAACAGCGCCGCCTTGAATCCGGTGGGCTTACCGCTCTGCCATTCCTTGCACGCCAGGTACGCGCCCAGGCCCACGCCCAGGACGTCGTCGGCGGAGTAGCCGGCGTTCTGAATCGCCGAGACGCCGCCGCTGACGTTCTCGTCGTTGCAGCCCATGACGATCCAGTGCTTCACCGAGCGGTTGCCCGCGACGGTGGCCGAGATCTTGTTCTGCGCATCGGAGGGCGTGTTGTCGGTGCCGACCTCGATCACCCGCACGTTCGCTCCCGAAGCCTGCGCGAATGCGGTCTCGTTCGCCTTGACACGGTCGCTGCATACCGTGACGTCCTGCTGCCAGGCGTCGACGATCGCGGTGTCCGCGGGGTTCCAACCGGACTTCTTGAAGTCCTGCCCGGCGCGGGTTCCGACGTCGGTGCCCATCTGCTGGCCGCTGAAGCCGACCCGCGGCAGCAGATCCTTGGCCGCGCACTTGGACGGATCCGGACCGGTCGCGCAGACCTGATCGTCGGAGCTGATCAGGGCGACGCTGCCCGCCTTGGTCAGCTGCACGACCTGGGGGCCGACCGCCGGATCGGGCGGGACGATAATCATGCCGTTGGCCTTCTGGCTCACCGCATTCTGGGTCTCGCTGATCGCCTTGTTGGCGTCGTTGCCCAGATCCACCACCTTCAGGTCCACCCCGAGCGCGGCGGCCTTGGCCTTGGCGCCTGCGGCCTCGTCGATGAAATACTCCTGATCGCCCTGTTTCTGGGCGTAGACGAGGCTTATTTTGCCCGTGAGGTGTTGTGGGCCGCTGGCGGTCGAGCCGGACTCCTTGCCCGATGAGCAGGCGGACGTGGCCAGGGCCAGCGCTATCGCGCAAACCGCGGCGCTGGTCCAACGACGTTGGTCGGTCCAGGACATGAACACTCCTAGGTGATCTGCCGCACAGTCGGCAGTATTTGGTGATGGCGGTCACACTAGGACTTCTGGTAACTGTTGTAAATACCGTTGGCCGAAGTGATTTCGGGCCGAGGCACCGCGGCGGAAGGGATGGACCGGGCCATGTACCAGCTGACCGCGCGCGACATCAGGCGCCGCAACAGATTCGCCGTGCTGCAGGCGGTATATGCCGCCGCCCCGGGGCATATCAGTCGCCAGGAGGTTGCCGATGCGACCGGGCTGTCGTTCGCAACGGTCGGCAACATGATCGCCGAACTGCTCGATGTCGGGGTGCTGGCCGAACTCGGCTACGATGCGGCAAGCGTGGGCCGCCCGCGCGCCCGGCTGGCTGTCAATCCGGAGCGCGGGATGCTCATCGGGGTCGACATCGCCGAGACGGCAATCCATTTCGACCTGTTCGATCTGGCGATGACGGTGCTGCGTTCGACCGAGGTCCGGGTCGATCCGGCGGCCACGCGGCCCGAGGATGTGGTCGCGCTCATCGTGTGCGGCATTCGGGAGCTGACCGGCGCCGATGCCGGAAAGGTGCTGGGCGTCGGACTGAGTGTGCCCGGGCTGGTCGAGCCCGAGGGTGGCGTCTCGGTATTCTCGCCGTATTGGGACTGGCACGATGTCGCGCTGAAAGGCCTTCTGGAACAGCAGCTTCCACATCCGCTATACCTGGACAATCCGCTGAAGGCGAGCGCGGTGGCGCAGCTGTGGTTCGGGGCGGGGCGCGATGTGGACGATCTGATCGTGCTGACGCTGCGGGCCGGGGTCGGGATCGGCGTGGTCGTGGACGGCCTGCTGTACCGCGGCGTCGGTAACAGCGCGGGGGAGTGGGGGCACACTATCTTGGTGCTTGACGGGCGCGAATGTCGTTGTGGGCGAAGGGGTTGCGTCGAGGCGTACGTGAGTGCGCCGGGCATCGTGGCCACGCTGCTCGAACACGCCCCCGACAGCGCGCTGCTTGGCGACGACGACGCCACCACCATCGCGGCCATCGCCGCGGCCGCCGCCGGCGGGGATGCGGTGGCGCGCGCCGTCATCGAGGCGACCGGCCATTATCTCGGCGTCGCCGTCGCCAACCTGGTGAACCTGTTCAACCCGCGCACGATGGTCTTCGGCGATCTGGTGGCGAACCTGCTCGGCGAGCCGCTGCTGGAGGCGACTCGCAGGGTTGCCGCCGAACAGGCCATGGCCGTCCCCTTCGCGGCGGTGACCCTGCAGCTGTGCACCCTGCCGCACAATCCGGCGAGCCTCGGCGCGGCCACCCTCGCGCTGGAGGCCTTCCTCGCCGACCGTGAAACCTTCGGTTCGATCGCCGCCCGGCGCGCGCACCGGGCGGGCTCGACGTAGGCGGCAGGGGTCCGGTTCCTGCTGAGCGAGATGGGTGCTGGCCGTGGGGCTGGACACGTCGCAGGCTCGGGGGATGATTCGGATCGGAATGCTGCTGCCCTATGTCGAGGAACTGGTCACCTCGGGCGGATTTCTCCGGGATTTCGCCGGGACGCTGGAGGAATGCGGCGTCGAATCAGTGTGGACCGTCGAGCATGTTGTGGTAGCGGACGGCTATCAACCGGATTACCCGTACTCCGAGGACGGTCGCATGCCCGGGCCACCGCACGGCATTCCGATGACCGACCCGCTCGAGACGATCGCCTTCATGGCCGGTGCCACCGAGACGCTACGCTTCGGCACGGCCATGGTCGTTGCGCCGCTGCACAGTCCGGTCGTGCTGGCCAAACGGGCCGCGACGATCGCCCTGCATTCGGCGGACCGGTTGCTGCTGGGCCTCGGAATCGGCTGGCAGCAGGAGGAATACGCGGCGGTGGGCGCGCCGTTCCGGCAGCGCGGTGCGCGGCTGGAGGAGGGTATCGAGGCCATGCGTGCGCTGTGGCGGGACGCACCGGCGTCGTATTCGGGTAGGCATTTCTCGTTCGACCCGTTGTTTTGCGAGCCGCGACCCTCGACCGGTCGGGTGCCGATCGTGCTGGGCGGCAACAGCGAGCCGGCGGTACGGCGGGCAGGCAGGATCGGCGACGGGTGGTTCCCGTACACCATCACCCCGCAGGATTTCGCCGCGGCCGCCGACCTGCTCCGGTCCCAGGCCGTCGCGGTGGGGCGAAGCGAGGACGCGGTCGAATTGACCGCCTGGCCCGGATCCTGCGATCGGGCACGCGAATTCGAGCCTGACTTCGTCCGCGGATACACCGATGCCGGCGCGACCCGGTTGGTGCTGAACGCGCCCCGATACGGAGGCGAATCCTTGCTGGGCCCAACGGGCCTGGCGCGCGTGCGCGACTATGTGGATCGCTATCGCGACGAGGTGATGAGCAAGCTGTGACCGAACGTGGCGACGGTGCCGACAAATACCGCACCGACCGGGTGAACGTGTTGGACCGCATTACGATTCGGCTCGAAGATCTGCAATCGTGGCTCGACCGGTGGCACCGCCGGTACCTGCCCGGCGCGCCGACGCGCGGCATGCGGTTGGTGCGACGATGGCGGTCGTTCGCCGACGACAGCTCGGTCACGGTGCACGTGCTGTGGGAAGTCGACAGCATCTCCGAGTTCTACGGCATGCGCCGTGCAGCCAAGGCGGATCCGGTGGTCGCCGAATTCTGGGCCTGGACCGACGAGCATGCGGTGTCCCGCGAGCGGTGTGTGCTGGAGCCGATGGAGGATCCGTCATGACGCGCTGGGTGGTCCGCACGCCGCCGGGCGTCCGCGCGCCGCACTGCGCCTCGGGCGGACCCGACCTGCCGGGCAGCACCGGCCCGTTAGGCATGACGTGGGATGTCGCCGCCGAGGATCTTCCCTCGGTGTGGCCAGGCCTGCCGTCCGGCGCCGATGTCGTGCCCCTGATTCCGGTGGCGGCCGAACACGTGCCGCTCGCCGGCGCGCGCGTCAAACGCACCCTGCTGCTGCGCGTGCGCCCGGGCACTCCGGACGCGGCCGTGCGGCGGTTCGAGGCGGAACTGGCCGCGATGCCCCGGCACATCACCTCGATCCATTCCTGGGCTCTGAGTCGCACAACGGGGGCGTGGACCCACGTATGGGAGCAGGAGTTCGCCGACCTCGACGGCCTGACCGGCGAGTATCTGCGGCATCCGTACCACTGGACCTGTGTGGACCGGTGGTTCGACTCGGAATCCCCGCGGCATATCGTCGAGCCGGCGCTCGCCCACCTGTTCCGCTGGGCCGAGGGTCCGGTGCTGTCCCGCTGACGCCAGGCCGACACGATTGCCGCGGCCCTGGTCGGCGGCGTCACTCCCGCACCCCGGCACCTGATTCACCGATGGGCCCTGGCCGGGATGGTGCAACTGGTCCTGGAGAACTCGGCCGGGCCCCGCGGTCGGCCGAACTCCCGCAAACGGCTACTCGCCTGCATGGGATGGTCGACCAGGAGACCGAGCTCCTGCGTCCGCTGGGCTGAATCTCCTGCCTGCGGGAAGCAGAATTCTTGCTTCCGTCATACTGGGTGGGCTATGGCTACCCCCCTTCCGCTCGTTTTCGATGCCCCGCGCCGCGGCATGCCGCCGCGGCATCTCGCCGACCTCGACGCGGACGAGCGCCGGGTAGTGGTCCAGGAGCTGGGTCTGCCCAAGTTCCGGGCCGACCAGATCGCGCGGCAGTACTTCGGGCGGCTGCTGGCAGACCCCGAGCAGATGACCGACCTGCCCGCCCCCGTGCGTGCGAAGGTTGCCGAGGCGCTGTTCCCGCCGCTGCTGACCGAGGTCCGCCACATCGCCTGCGACGAGGGCACGACCCGCAAGTCGCTCTGGCGCGCGAACGACGGCACCCTGCTGGAGAGCGTGCTGATGCGTTACCCCGACCGCAACACCCTGTGCATCTCCAGCCAGGCCGGCTGCGGCATGGCCTGCCCGTTCTGCGCCACCGGCCAGGGCGGCCTCAACCGCAACCTGTCCACCGCCGAAATCGTCGACCAGGTTCGCGCCGCCGCGGCCGCCCTGCGCGACGGCGAGGTAGCCGGCGGCCCGGGGCGCCTGTCCAACATCGTCTTCATGGGCATGGGCGAGCCGCTGGCGAACTACAAGCGTGTGGTGAATGCGGTGCGCCGCATTACTTCCCCGGCTCCCGACGGTCTGGGTATCTCGCAGCGGAATGTGGTGGTGTCGACGGTCGGGCTGGCTCCGGCGATCCGTAAGCTGGCGGATGAGGATTTGTCAGTGACTTTGGCTGTGTCGCTGCACACTCCGGATGATGAGTTGCGGGATACATTGGTGCCGGTAAACAATCGATGGTCGATCGCTGAAGTGCTTGATGCGGCAAGGTATTACGCGGATAAGTCGGGTCGTCGTGTGTCGATCGAGTATGCCCTGATTCGTGACATCAACGATCATCCGTGGCGTGCGGACATGCTGGGTAAGAAGCTGCACAAGGCCCTCGGTTCTCGCGTGCACGTGAATCTGATCCCGTTGAATCCGACGCCGGGTTCGAAGTGGGATGCATCGCCGAAACCTGTTCAGCGGGAGTTCGTCCGGCGGGTCGAGGCGCAGGGTGTGCCGTGTACGGTGCGTGATACTCGTGGTCAGGAGATCGCCGCTGCGTGCGGTCAGCTGGCCGCCGAGGGGTAGGCGTTTATTCGGCCGGTTTTGGTTGGTGTGCGCGTGTGTGTACCGCTGGTGCGGTCGCGCAGCCGGGGGTGGCCACTTCGGCGTGACTGCTGTCGAAGCTCACTCGGGCCCGGGGGCGAAACGCGCGATATGCGGCATTGCCGGGTGCTGAAGATGTCATCATTCCTGCGCAAGTTGGTCTACCGATACGCTCAGGGGTGCCGATCATGGGGGATCGGCTAGAGGCGTATCGCAGTCTGGACGAGGGCGGCGACGGCTTTGGATCGGCTGTGCGGTGGCCACGCGATTACTGTCGTGACGGTCGGCGCGTCCAGTACCGGCACGGTGGCGTGGTCGCCGCGTAGATGGGTTCCGACGGACTCCGGCACGATCGCCGAAGCCCGTCCGAGCGCGATCAGCTGGAGCAGCTGGGTATGGTCGCGAATCTGCGGACCGGGGCCGTCCGGGTAGGTGCTGTCCGGTCGGGGCCAACGCGGCATCGGTAGGCCGGGCAGCGCGGTGACCTCGGCCATCTGCACGTGGGTCCGGTTGGCGAGGGGATGCCCGGCCGGCAGGACCACGACCTGATCCTCGGTGTACAGCTCCTCGATGTCGAATCCGGCCGTCGCGTCGAACGGCCGGTGCAGCAGAGCCACGTCGGCCCGCCCGTCGCGTAGCAGTCGTTCCTGCTCGCCGGGCCCGCACAGGAGCACCTCGACGGTGACCGCGCCGGGCTCGGCGGCGTAGGCGTCGAGGAGTTTCGACAGCAGTTCGCTGGACGCTCCGGCCTTCGCGGCCAGCACCACGCCGGCACTGCCGCTCGCGGCGAGGGCAGCGCGGCGGGTGCGTCGCTCGGCGGCCTCGACCGCGTCCAGCGCCGCCCGGGCCTCCAGCAGGAGCACCGACCCGGCCCCGGTCAGGGTGACAGCGCGACTGGTGCGTCGCAGCAATACCACCCCGAGTCGCCGTTCGAGTTGCCCGATCGCCCGCGACAGTGGGGGCTGCGCGATCCCAAGCCGCTGCGCCGCCCGCCCGAAGTGCAGCTCTTCGGCGACGGTGACGAAATATCGCAACTCCCGCGTCTCCACGATGCCCATGGTATCGGCGCTCACCAGGATCGATACCCGAGCGGTATCGCTGTCCACTCAGTCGATGTTGGACGCCTCGCTGGACTCGGAACAGGATCGACCGTATGAGTGAAAAGACGATCGCGCTGGTGACTGGCGCGAACAAGGGCATCGGGTACGAGATCGCGGCCGGCTTGGGCGCCCTCGGTTGGAGTGTCGGTGTCGGTGCCCGGGATGAACAGCGCCGCGAAGCCGCTGTGGAGAAGCTGCGTGCGGCCGGTGCCGACGCCTTCGGCGTACCGCTCGACGTGACCGACGACGCGAGCGTGGCCGCCGCTGCCGAGCTGATCGAGGACCGTATCGGACGCCTCGACGTGCTCGTCAACAACGCCGCGATTACCGGCGGCATGCCACAGACGCCCTCCGCCGTCGACCCCGCGACAGTGCGGGCCGCCGTGGAAACCAACGTTATCGGCGTCATCCGCGTCACCAACGCGGTGCTACCGCTGCTGCGGCGCTCGGCATCGCCGCGGATCGTGAACATGTCCAGCAGTGTCGGCTCCCTCACCCTGCAGACCACTCCCGGTACCGAAACGGGCCCGATTTCCGCTGCCTACTCGGCGTCGAAGACGTTCCTCAACGCCGTCACCGTCCAATACGTCAAGGAACTGCGTGACACCAACATCCTGATCAACACAGCCTGCCCCGGCTTTACCGCAACCGACCTCAACGGATTTCGTGGCGTCCGCACACCGGAACAGGGCGCGGCGATTGCAATTCGGCTCGCGACCCTGCCCGACGACGGACCGACCGGCGGGTTCTTCGACGACGCAGGGGTAGTGCCGTGGTGACATTCTCGCTGGCCATTACTCGCTGATTCGCGATATAGACGATCATCCGTGGCGCGCGGATATGCTGGGCAAGAAGTTGCACAAGGCGTTGGGTTCGCGTGTGCATGTGAACCTGATCCCGTTGAATCCGACGCCGGGTTCGAAGTGGGAAGCGTCGCCGAAACCTGTTCAGCGGGAGTTCGTCCGTCGGGTGGAGGCGCAGGGTGTGCCGTGTACATGCCACGCCGAAGCTCATTCGATTGCCGAAATATTTTGCAGCAGTTCGCTGTTAGGCGGATAGCCTGCCAAATGGCAGCAGCCTGAGAGAGGATATGGAATGACAGTCGGGAATGTGCTGAACCTGTCCGCCGATGAGGTCCTGTCTACCACGCGTTCGGTGCGTAAGCGGCTGGACCTCGAGCGTCCGGTGCCGCGTGAGGTGTTGCTGGAGTGCCTCGAATTGGCGCTGCAGGCGCCGACGGGTTCGAATTCACAGGGTTGGCAGTGGGTGTTCGTCGAGGACGCCGGGCGGAAGAGGGCGCTGGCCGAGATCTACCGGACCAACGCGACCCCGTACCTCGACGCGCCGAAACCCGCGTTCGGTGACGAGCGCGATCTGCGCAGGCCCCACGTGTTCGACTCGGCCAGGTACCTCAACGATCATCTCCACGAGGTGCCGGTCATGCTGATCCCGTGCCTCGAGGGTCGGGTGGACAACACTCCGGGGGTGTCGAGTGCGGGTTTCTGGGGTTCGCTGTTGCCCGCGGTATGGAGTTTCATGCTGGCGTTGCGCTCGCGCGGACTGGGTTCGGCGTGGACGACACTGCATCTCGTCGGTGACGGCGAAAAGCAGGCCGCCGACCTTCTCGGTATCCCGTTCGACCGGTACAGCCAGGGCGGGCTGTTCCCGATCGGCTACACGCAGGGCACCGACTTCCGGCAGGCGAAGCGCCTGCCGGCCGACCAGCTCACCCACTGGAACGGCTGGTAGGCCGATCGTCCGTGCCCTCTTTCGCAGCCGTTATCGGTGGGCCAGCCATGCGGTTGTCTGCTGGTGGGCGATGCTGACCAGCCGGTCGAGACCGACCCTCGACCACTCCGGCCTTCCAGAGTGATGGCCGTCACCATCGACGGCTACTGGAGATTAACCAACTACTGACTATCAGTCAATAATGCCTCGGATGCCCGGTTCTCGATGTCAATTCAGGTGGGATACCTGGTATATGGTTATGTACCAGCGGTTTTCGGCGCGGCCGAGGGTGATGCCAAGGTCGACTTCGAGGGCAGGGTGTGCCGTGTACGGTGAGGACGTTGCCGGGCAAGGGCCTATCGTCGTGGGTCCGGCAGTGCCCTGATTGCGAGGAACCCGGTCGGCTCGCGTAGCAGCCGTTCGTAACTGTCGCGGTCGATATCTGCCGCCTCGTTCGTTGGGCGCGGTTCGAGTAGCCGCTCGATGAGAAAGCCCGCGTCGTGAAGCTCTTCACAGGTTCGCTCCAGCGGCGCTAACCAGTACCGGACGTGCCATCCCTTGCTCCATACCTCCTCGATCACCCGGACATCGAAGTAGCTGCCGCCGTGCCGCAACCAGTCTCCGGTGGGGTGTTGTCGCGACAGCACGAGCGCACCGTCGGGTCGCAGCACCCGGCGCAGCTCACGCAACATCGATGTCTGGTCGTCGACATATTCCAGGGCGAGCGCGAACAGCACCAAGTCCACCGACTCGTCCGCCAACCAGTCGATCGGGGCGGCAAGATCGTGCACCCGGAACTCACCCGAGGGGACCCGGCGCCGAGACAGTTCGATCATTCGCGGACTCTGGTCCAGCCCGATCACCTGCGCTCCGTGCGCAGCCAGTGCCTCGGCGTACAGACCCGGACCGCACGCCGCGTCCAGCACCCGGCACCCGGCCACCTCGCCGAGCAGGCTCAGGCAGGCAGGCCGGTCGTAATGCGCGTTGTGGAACCCATCGCGCGCGTGTTCCAGGAACTCGTCCGCGAACGCCTCGTACTGCGGTTCAGAACCCACTAGATCAGCCACATGCCCAGTGTGTCCCACCCCCGAGCCGACTGGGTCGCGAACTCACACCTCAACATCAGCGTATGTCCCTTGCATCGCAGTGTGTCTCGCCTCGACAGTCGCGCGATATGCCGCACGATCCGGCGGTGTCGGCGAAGTGGTTTCTCGTAGAACTCGACGGCCTCCGTGGCGATCTCGGTGCTGCGGCGGTGGTTCGTTGTCATCGCTGACCGGTCATCAGGGTCGGCCGAGGGGTACGGCGTGCACGGCGGTGATGAACGTCTCGAGTTCGCGGGCGATGTCGGGACCGGTTGGCTGGTAAAGGATTTCGGTGATGCCCCGCTCGGCGTATTCGGTGAGGCGTTCGGTCACGTGTGTGGCCGATCCGGTGATGGTGGTCCTCGGGATCGCCGCCCAGCTCCCGGCGGCCCACGCGGCCCGATCGGCGGCGTTGAGGGCGACGAGGTGCTGGTCATGGACGGCGAGGTGCCGTTCCCGTTCGGGCGCCTGGTTGATCACATCCAGCCATTCGTGCCCGCCGGGCGGCGTGGTCACGTTGCCGCCGAATTCGTAGGCGGCATGGTAGGCCAGTGCATTACCTGGGCGCCCGAGAATCCGGTGCCGAAGGCGACGGCCACCCGCCCCGGCGCCAGCGCTGCCAAAGCCGCTGCGCCCGAGGCGTTGACCATCGGGTGCCGCAGCATGGGCACGAGAACGCCCGGTCCCAGACCGATGCGTTCGGTGCGTTGCGCGGCCAGGGCCAGCATCATCCACACATCCGGGCTCTGCTGCGGCGTATCGAACAACCAGGCGCGGTCGTAGCCCAACTGCTCGGCGATGGCGATGTGCCGCGGCGAGTCCAGCGATGTCGGGAACTGGCTCGAGATCTTCACCGATACTCCTCACGGAATGATGACGGAAGGCCCGACCGCTGTGGCGTGGCTCGGGCAGTTCTGACCGGGCGTGCCACAGCTATAGTTCGGTATGTGCGGTCGATCCCCCCACGGGCGCCTCAGGGAGGATGAAGACACCCAGGATCAGTGCGAGATAGCGTGCCACAGCGGTCCAATTGCCCAGGGTGCCGATAACCGGATCGATGTAGCGCGGCCGGGTTGCCGGGTTCTGGCTGATAGCCACACCGTACTGAGAAATGCTGGCCCAGTGGCGCTCCAGGCTTTCCTCCAGTGCAGGAAGGCCATTGGAGGACTGTCCTGCCATGGCATTCGACGTCCGGTTGTAGACGGCGTTGAAACGTGCTGCCTCGGAGAGGAACTGAATGGACACCATCAAGTCGCGGGCGACCTGCTGTTGGCGCTGGAACGGATCGGTTGTGGCGCCGAGTCCGAGAACCGCGTTGGCGAAGCTGTCCCACGAGATCGGCGTGTTTCCTATGTCGCGCCCGGCGACACCGCGGAGCGAGTTGTAGTTTCCGCCGAAATTCAGCGTCGCGAAGACGCCGCCCGCGCCCACGGCAGCGCGGATCTGATCGCGCGTGCCGTTGTCGGTATCGTTCAGAAAGTAGGTCTGGTTGGCCTGATTGGTGTAGGCGACGACATACACGTCCTGTGGATTGATCCAGACGATGACGGCTCCGGGTTCCCCACCGGCGGTACGCATCTGGAGCTCGACCCGTACCATGCCGCCACGATAGTTCTGATTCACCAGAACACCGGGGCGGAAGCCATGAGCGACGCCCCGGCGGAGCTCGCTGATCGCCTGTTGATACCGGGTCCGGGCCGCGAGGCTCGGCGAGGACGGCGACTGCCCCAGGTCCAGGACAATCCTTGTGACCTGGCCGTTCTCGGTGTCCGCGGCCGCGGTGCCGACACCGAGCAGACCGCACAGCGCCGCCAGCACTGTCACGACAACCAGTGCCAGCGCAAGAGTGGGACGCCGAAATCCGTTGAGGCTAGGCAATATTGGTCCTGCCTCGCCGTCGTGGATCGCCCTGAGTTCGATGCCGGCGCGCTCGGATCGGAACGATCGCCTTTGCTCATCTACAAACACGTTGTCGGACACGGTTTTTCTCCTCGGAGTGCGAGTTGGTAGATGTTGTCTGGGATGGAATCGCAGCCCATGGCGATTGATGGCACCGTGCCGATCAGATTTGTGCCCTGCCGCCGTCGACGAACAGCTCGATGCCCGTGACGAAACTCGAGTCGTCCGAGGCCAGAAACAATGCCGCCCTGGCGACTTCGCCGGGCTCGCCCATGCGGCCCATCGGAATGGTGGACGCGATCTTCTCGATGGTGTCGGGCGGCTGTGCAACCGTGAGCGGTGTCGCGATCGGACCGGGACTCAGAACGTTGGAGCGGATGCGGCGGTCCTTGGGGAACTCAGCATGAACAAGCTGCAGGGCAAGGCCTCCAGCTCCCATTCGAGGTAGCTGCGATCGGCTGCGGTCGACTCGTAGGTGAAAGTCAACTTGTCGCCCAATGCCTTGCGCCACAGGGGAAGAAGGGGACGGACTCCCTGAGCGTGGTCTGCTTGCATGTTTCTGCCTCTCGTTCGAGCGGACCCAGGGCGGTTCCGTGCATGACGGATATCCGGCGGCCGGTGGCTGTGGTCGCCGGGTAGGCCGAGCGACGGTGAGGCCACTCCCCGAATTTTATCACCAGACAGGTCTGTTCAGTCAAGGGATTAGCTTGTCGAGTTGCGTCGATAGTTGATCTGCCTCAAGAGTTCCTGACGCATTCTCGACGGTTTCGCTAATCTGGTCTGGGAGTATGCGGAGGCGCGGGGCCGGATGGGTTTGGCGCTAACGCCACACTTGACTGAACAGACGGATCTGTCTAGCATTGAGTTCAATGCATTGAATCAAGCCTGTCTATCTCCTGAGGAGTTTCAATGAGCGAGTCTCTCGACCGTGGTGAGCAACCAGCGGTCGCTCTGGTCACTGGCGCTACATCGGGCATCGGCCGGGCGGCGGCGATCAGGCTCGCCGAGGAGGGTTACGCCGTGGTCGTCCACGGCCGGGATCCGCAACGCGGCGCCGAGACTGTCGAGGTCATCGAGAAGGCAGGCGGCACCGCACGATTCGTCGCCGCCGACCTTGGCGACCCGGAGGATGTCACACGGCTGGCCGCGGCGGCCGGCGAGGTCGAAGTCCTGGTCAACAACGGTGGCTTCGCCTGGTTCGGCCCGACCGCCGATCTCGACGCGGACCGCTATGACGGCATGTTCGACGCTAACGTCCGTGCTGCGTATTTCCTGGTCGCCGCCCTGGCCCCCGGAATGGTGCGGCGCGGCAGCGGCAGCATCATCAACCTGGGCAGCATGGTCGGCCAGATCGGCGTGGCCGGCAGCGCCGCCTACAGTGCGACGAAGGCCGCGTTGGCCGCCCTCACCCGGTCTTGGGCGGCCGAGTTTTCGCCCCATGGGGTACGGGTCAACACCGTCGCGCCCGGACCGGTGTACACCGGTGGTGCCGCCGCCGAACGGACCACGGCGACCGGCAAGACCACTCTGCTGGGCCGCGCCGCCGAGTCCGCGGAGATTGCCGACGTCATCGCGTTCGTGGCCTCGCGGAAGGCCGGCTATGTCACCGGCGCCGTCATCCCTGTCGACGGCGGCCGCACCGCCGTCTGAAAGGAGCTAGCCATGGCGAACAGGAAGGTCACCAAACCGTCCGCCCGGGAACGCATCCTGGCCGCTGCCGACGAGCTCTTCTATCGGGAGGGCGTGCAAACCGTCGGTATCGACCGCATCATCAGTCACGCGGGCGTCGCCAAGGCTTCCCTTTACAGCAATTTCGGCAGCAAGGAAGAGTTGGTCCGCGCCTATCTCGAATGCCGTCACGCCAACTTCAGTGAGCGGATCAACCGGGCCCTGACGCGTTTTCGCACGCCCCGGGACCGGCTCCTCGGAGTCTTCGACGCGCTGGGCGAGCAGTTCACCGATCCCGAGTTCAACGGATGCGCGTTCGAGATGGCCAGTGCGGAGGCCCCGCCCGGCGGTGCCGTGGAGAATGCCACCCAGGTATACCGGGATTGGGCGCGGACCATGCTTACCGCCCTTGCCGAGGAAGCCGATGTAGCCGACCCCGACGCCCTCGCCAGACAGCTGCACCTCCTATACGACGGCGCGACACTGTCGGCCCGGATGGACCGCGACCCCTCCGCGGCCACTACGGCCCGGGCCGCCGCCGCCGCGATCTTCGACGCCGCCCCCAAGGTGAAACAGGCCTGAGCTGTTCGGCGCGGAGGCTTGCTCACCTGGTCGTCCTCCGGCGAGGCTGTGCGGCCCATTCCCGGCGGACGTGGCCGATGTGGGTGCGGACCAGGGCCTCCATGGCGGTCCGGTCGCGGGCCAGAGCGAGATCGATCATCTGCTGGTGTTCGTAGGTTGTGGGCACCAGCGCGCCGGACGCGGCCAGCGACTGCAGGCCGTACAGGCGGCTGTGCCCGCGCAGCATGCGCACTTCGTCGGTGATGCGCGGATTCCCGTGCAGCGCCAGGAATCTGGTGTGGAACTCGGTGTCGATCCGGATGTAGGAGCGTAGGTCTCCCACATCGGCGGCCGCGGTCAGCTGGTGTGCGAGCGGGCCTAGTTCTGCGACGCTGCGGGCGAGCTCGCCCTCGCATGCGGCCGCCACCGCGCCCATGATCGGCACCTCGATCAGCAGGCGCAGTTCGACGATGTTGTCCAGGTCGGTATCGGTCGGTTCGGTCACCCGGAAACCCGTGTTGCGTACGACCTCCACGAGGCCTTCCCGGACCAGTTCGAGCATGGCCTCACGGACCGGTGTGGCGGACACGCCGAGCTCGGTGGCCAGCAGCCGGGCCGAATACACCACTCCGGGCTCCATGTCGCCGGTGATCAATGCTGAGCGCAGCGCCTCGGAGACCTTGTCCCGCAGCGTGCTCTGCGTGCCGATGGACCTGAACACCGGCCCGCCGGCCGGGGTCATGGCCGTACCCCTGCCGCACACATGCCCCATGGATCCGGTCTGTCTGCATCGGGCTGCAGCATCGCATTCCCTCCATTGGTATTGCAATGTGAAATTGTACTGGCTAGCGTAGTGCCCCAAGTCACACTCAGCACAAGGTGCATTTAGATGGAGCTCAACTCATGACCCTCCTCCGCCGCGGCGCCGTTCTGGCCGCCGCTCTGGCAATCGGACTCGGCCTCACCGCGTGTGGTGGCGGCAACCTCACCCAATCCGGTTCCTCCGGCGGTGATTCCAAGGGCCCGATCAAACTCGGCATGCTGACGCCGCTGACCGGCAGCTCGGCCGCCATCGGGCCCTATATGCAGAACGGTGCTCAGCTGGCGATCGACGAGATCAACGCGCAGGGCGGGGTGGCCGGGCGCAAGCTGTCCCTGGACGTCTCCGACGACGCATGCGACCCGAAGACCGCAGCCGCCGGTGCCGCGAAATTGGTCAGCGACCATGTCGACATTTCCGTCGGCGGCTACTGCTCGTCGGCGACCCTGCCGACACTGAGCATCTTCGACAAGGCCAGTGTGCCGATGATCATCCCGGCCGCGAACTCGGCGGACCTGATCGCACAGCACCTGCCGAACGTCTTCCTGCTCAACGGAACCGGCATCCAGCAGGCGCAGGCCGCGTCGGCCTTCATCAAGTCACAGGGCACCACGGCCGCAGCGCTGCTCGACGACAACACCTCGTACTCGACCGACATCACCAAGCGTGCGCAGCAGGATCTGCAAAAGGCCGGCGTCGCGGTGGCCACCCACCAGTCGGTCACCGCGGGCGAATCCGACTACTCCGGCGCAGTCAACGCCGTGCTGGGCTCGCATGCCGACTTCGTCTACTGGACCGGCTATTACCAGGAGGGCGGCTTGATCATCAAGCAGCTCGCCGCCGCGGGCTACCACGGCAAGTTCATGGTCGCGGACGGCTCGGTCGACGCCAAACTGGTCGAGATCGCCGGGCAGCAGAATGCGCAGGGCGTGTACGCGACGATGACCCAGACGCCGCAGACCATTCCGGGTGGTCAGGATTGGATTGCCAAGTACCAGAAGAAGTTCGGTGCCGCGCCCGGACCGTACTCGCCCCAGGCATACGACGCGGTGCGGGTGGCGGCGGAGGCGGTTCGCATCGCCGGTTCCACCGACGGTGCGGCGGTCGAGAAGGCGCTCATGGGCATCAACGGTTTCAGCATCTTCTCCGGGCCGCTGAAGTTCACCCCCGAGCACACGCTGACGGCGGGCGGTTTCGACATTCTTGTCGTGCGGGGCACCGACTTCGTGCTGAACAAGTAGATCCGGGCTACCCAACGATGCACAATCTCGCTCAGCTCGTATTCAACGGCCTGTTCGTGGGGTCGTTCTACGCCCTGGTAGCGCTCGGTTACTCGATGGTCTACGGGATCATCAAGCTGCTGAACTTCGCGCACGGCGACATCTACATGCTCGGCGCGTTCGCCGGGCTCACCACGCTCAGCCTCGGCAGTGGTGCGCTCGGCGGCGGGTTCCTGGCACTGCTCGTCATCATGCTCGTGGCGATGCTCGCCACCGGCACCTTCGGCGTCGTGCTGGAGCGGGTCGCCTATCGGCCGCTGCGCAACGCGCCGCGACTGTCGGTCCTGATCACCGCGGTGGGTGCGAGTTTCGCACTGGAGTACGGCATCGCGGTGGCCTACGGACCCAACCCCCGGGTCTATCAGATCGGGGTGAGCGGCGGAGCCTTCGAGTTCGCCGGGGCGCGGCTGACCTATGCGCAGCTGGCGATGATGGCGGTCGCCGTGGTGCTCATGGTTGCCCTGGACGCGCTGGTCCGCAGGACCCGCACGGGCCGCGCGATGCGCGCGGTCGCGCTGGACCCGAAAGCCTGTCTGCTCATGGGGATCAACGTCGACCGCGTCATCTCGCGCACCTTCTTCCTCGGGTCGGCGCTGGCCGGGGCCGCGGGGGTGATGGCGGGCGCCTACTACGGGAAGGTCGATTTCCTGATGGGGTTCACCATCGGGCTCAAGGCGTTCACCGCGGCGGTGATCGGCGGCATCGGAAACATGCGCGGTGCCGTGCTCGGCGCGCTGGTGCTCGGCCTGCTGGAATCGTTCGGCGTAGCGCTGTTCGGCAGCCAATGGCGCGATGTGTTCGCGTTCGCCTTCCTGATTCTGTTCCTGACCCTGCGCCCGACCGGGCTGCTCGGCGAGCGAGTGACGGAGCGGGTGTGATGGTGATGAACAACGAATTGCCCACGCCCTCGGGCGAAGTGGGCGAGGAAGCCTCGGCCTATGCCCGTGCGGTGGACGAGCGCGGGCAGGCGAACGTCGCGCTCGCGGGCCACGGCGTCGGGCGGCCGCGGGCGCGTCTGGCCGGTGCATTGTCCGCGGTCCTGGCCAGCCGCTGGCTGGGCGCGGTGGTTGCGGTGCTCGCGGTGGCGCTGCCGCTGCTGAATGCGGACACGTATCTGATTCGAATCGCCACGGACGCACTGATTTTCGTGATGCTCGCGGTGGGGTTGAACATCGTGGTCGGCTATTGCGGGCTGCTCGATCTCGGGTATGCCGCCTTCTTCGCCATCGGTGCCTACACCTCGGGAGTGCTGGCGACCAAGTTCGGCTGGCCGCTGCTGGCAACGGCTCCCGTGGTCGTGGTCGCGGCGGTCGCCGGCGGCCTGCTGATCGGCGGCCCGACGCTGCGTCTGCGCAGCGACTATCTGGCGATCGTCACGCTCGGTTTCGGCGAAATCATCCGCATTACTGCGAATAATCTCGACTTCACCGGCGGGCCCAACGGGCTGTACGGCATTCCCGATTTCGGTGACTTCGGACTGCGGTCGGACATCGCGATCTACTGGGTGACGGCCGTGGTGGTCTGCGTGGCGGTGCTGTTCGCGAGCCGGCTCGGGCGCGGAAAGCTGGGCCGGGCATGGAGATTCGTGCGAGAGGACGAGGACGCGGCCGAGGCGATGGGTATCCACACCTACAAGGTGAAGTTCGCGGCCTACATCGCCGGTGCGGTGTTCGGCGGGCTGGCGGGCGTGCTGTTCGCCGCTCATCAGACGGCGATCTCCCCGCCCAGTTTCAACTTCCTGTGGTCGGCGCTGATCCTGATGGCCGTGGTGCTCGGCGGGATGGGGTCGACGCCCGGCGTCGTCGTCGGCGCGCTGGCCATCTCGCTGCTGCCGGAACTGCTACGCGGAGCGGAGAATTGGCGGTACCTGATCTTCGGCCTGCTGCTGATAGCGGTCATGATCTTCCGGCCGCAGGGATTGCTGCCGGCCCGCACCGGAGAGCCGAAACCGCGGCGGCGCTTCGGGCGTGCAGCGCGTAAGCCGAGCGAGGTGGAGGCATGAACGAGGTACTGCTCGACGTACGGGATATGGCGGTGTCCTTCGGTGGCGTGCGCGCCGTGGACGGACTGAGTTTCACCGTCCGCGAGGGCGAGGTGTTGTCGGTGATCGGCCCGAACGGCGCCGGCAAGACCAGTGCCTTCAACTGCGTCACAGGCTTTTACCGGCCATCATCCGGTTCGGTGCGCTTCGCGGGCACAGATATCACCGGCAAGCGGCCCGCCGTCATCGCCGCGAGCGGGATCGCCCGGACCTTCCAGAATCTGCGGCTGTTCGGCGATATGACAATCCTGGACAATGTGCGCGCCGGGATGCACGTGCGGATCCGGCAGAACTTCCTCGACGCCGTGCTGCACACGCCGCGCTACCGGCGATCGGAGGCCGCGGCCACCGCCGAGGCACACCGGTGGCTGGACTTCGTCGGGCTGCGTTACGACCGGACGGCGCTGATCCGCAACCTCCCCTACGGCGAGCAACGACGCGTCGAGATCGCCCGGGCGCTGGCCCGGGAGCCTCGCATGCTGCTGCTGGACGAGCCGGCGGCGGGGCTGAATCACGGGGAGAAGGCGCAGTTGCTCGACCTCATGCGGCGCATTGCGGGGCTCGGGATCGCAGTGGTGCTGATCGAGCACGATATGGGTCTGGTGATGGAGGTGTCCGAGCGGATCGTGGTGCTGAACTACGGCAAGGAGATCGCCGACGGCACACCTGGGCAGGTCCGGTCGGATCCGGCGGTGATCGAGGCGTATCTGGGCGTTGAGGATGGTGAGCAATCATGAACGCGGTCTTGGATATCACCGGCCTCCAGGTCGCCTACGGCAAGGTGGAGGCGCTGCGCGGCCTGGATCTCAGTGTGGGCGAGGGTGAGATCGTCGCCCTGCTCGGCAACAACGGTGCGGGAAAGTCGACCACGGTGTCCACGATCTCGGGTGTGGTGCGCGCGCAGGCGGGGAGCATCACGGCATTCGGCGTCGATATCACCGCGGCCACACCGTGGTCGATCGTCGAGCGCGGGATCGTGCACGTGCCCGAGGGCCGCCGGATCTTCTCGCGGCTGACCGTGCAGGAGAACCTGCAGCTCGGCGGCTACACCGTGCGCAGCGGTGCCACGATAGACAAGCGGATCGGCGAGGTGTACGACCTGTTCCCGCGCCTGTCGGAGCGTCGGAATCAGCAGGGCGGCACCCTGTCCGGCGGTGAGCAGCAGTTGCTGGCGATCGGCCGCGCGCTGATCGCCGGGCCCCGGCTGATCATGCTGGATGAGCCGTCCATGGGCCTGGCGCCGCTGATGGCGGCCCAGGTCATGACGGCCATCGAGGCCATCAATCGGGCGGGAACGGCGGTGCTGCTCATCGAGCAGAATGCGCGGGCCGCGCTGCGCATCGCGCACCGCGGCTATGTGCTCGACTCCGGACAGGTCACCGTGACCGGACCGGCCGCCGACCTGCGCGCCGACCCGCAGGTCGTCGAGGCGTATCTCGGCGCATGAGGACGGAACAGCTGATGACGAATGCGACACCGATCGAGACCATCGACTGGCATACCGGCGGTGAGCCGTTCCGGATCGTGCCGGACTGCCCGGCGGCGGTGGGCGGTGAGGGGCTCACCGTCGCCGAACGGCGGATCGCCGCGATGGACAGTACGCAGGTGCAGTGGCTGCGGGCGCTGCTATGCAGCGAGCCGCGGGGGCATGCCGACATGTACGGCGGATTCCTTGTGCCGCCGGACGATTCCGGCGCGCATCTGGGAGTTCTGTTCTGGCACAAGGACGGTTTCTCGACCGCCTGCGGGCACGGCACGATCGCGCTGGGCGCGTGGGCGGTTGAGTCGGGCCGGGTGCCGGCGCCCGCGGACGGTGTGACCGAGGTGGTCATCGATGTCCCGTCCGGGCGGGTGCGGGCGAGCGTGCGTACCGCCGGCGGGCTGGTGCAGGACGTGACGTTCACCAACGTCGCCAGCTATGTGCACGTCCGCGGTGTGGTGGTCGCGACCTCGCGCGGGACGGTCACGGTCGATATCGCCTTCGGCGGTGCGATGTATGCCGTGCTGCCGGCGGCCGCGGTGGGTCTGGGGGTGCGGCCGGGGGACGTCACCGAGCTCATCGCCTCCGGGCGGGAAATTCGCAACGCGCTCAATGCCGCTCGGGCCGCCGAGCATCCGGGCGACCCCCGGCTGTCCGGGATCTACGGCACGATCTTCACCGAGGAGACCGGTCCGCCGGAACCGCGGCCCGGTGGCCGGCGCCTGAATCAGCGCAACATCACGATTTTCGCGGACGGTGAGGTCGACCGGTCGCCGTGCGGATCGGGCACGTCGGCCCGGGTGGCCCTGCTCGCGGATAGTGGTGAGCTGTGCCCCGGCGACGAGCTCCGGCACGAATCGGTGGTTGGCTCGGTGTTCCATGCCTGGATCGCGGAACAGACTACCGTACATGGCATTCCGGCGGTCGTACCGGCCATGACGGGTACGGCCTACCCGGTCGGGACCTGCCGCTTCACCGTCGATCCCCGCGACGGTCTGGTCCCCGGATTCGTCCTCCGTTGACCGCGATGCTCACGGCCGACGACATCGCCGTCGCGCTCGGCCCGGTGGGCGCGGTGGCCGCCGTTCGCGATGCACTGCGGGGCGGCCTGGACCCGGATGCCGGCGTACCCCGCCAGGTGGTCCCGTTGCAGCACGGCCAGGGCCTGCTCATGCCGTCCGAGTTCGGCGACTGGTTCGGCGTCAAGATCGCCACGGTTGCCCCGGGCAACCCCGCGCGCGGCCTGGCGCGCATCAACGCCACCTATCTGCTGCACGACGCCGAAACCCTGTGCCCGGTCGCAATTCTCGACGGTGTGGCCCTGACTACCGTTCGCACCCCGGCAGTTTCCGTCGCGGCCTGCCTGGATCTGCTGCGCCGGTTCCCGGATCCGCTGCGGCTGGTCGTCTTCGGCATCGGCCCGCAGGGCGCGGGGCACGTGCATACCATCCGGGCGCACGTGCCGGTCGCCGAGGTGACCGCCGTGACCAGGGGCGGGGGCCCGGTCCCGGCCTGGGCCGACAGGCACCTGGCGGCGAATGATCCGGCACTGACCGACCGGCTGTGTGCCGCGGCGGTCATTGTCACCGCGACCAGCGCGTCCGAGCCGGTCTTCGCGGGCCGCTACGTGCGCGACGACGCCGTCGTGATCGCGGTCGGCTCGCACGAGCCCGCCGTCCGCGAGCTCGACGGCGCATTGCTCGCGCGCGGCACGGTCGTGGTCGAGAGCCGCGACACGGCCCTGCGCGAGGCCGGGGACGTGGTGCTGGCCGTGGCCGAAGGGCAGCTGGCCCCGGGGGCGCTGGTGACTATGGCCGACGTGCTCGCCGACACAGGGCAGGTGCTCGGCGGGCACGGACCGACCGTGGTCAAAACGACCGGCATGGCATGGCAGGACTTGGTCGTCGCGGTGGCTGCGTATCGGTGTCACTGTCGGTAGCTACCCGAAGGGTTGCTCCGCCTTCGATGCGCGAGATCTTCGCTGGGGTGAGCCGGCGCGTTCGGCGAGGTCGGCTTGGGTGAGTCCGAGTTCGACACGGCGGTCGTGGGCGGCTTTGGCGTTCCGACGGTAGGTGATCCGGGTGCTGGCGCCATCTAGGTGGGACGTAGCTCGCGGACGCCGTCGCATCAGTGCCGAACGTCCGCGTGAGTGCGGGCTACCGCGTCAATGCCTCTGCCGCGGCGACTTCGGGATGTTCGAATGCTGTTGCCATATTTGTGATGTCGCGGGTAGTGAGGCCGTTGGCCGCCGCAACTTGGGCCCATCGGCGAGTAGCTGCGAGGACTTCACTCAGAACGCGGGCCGCGTGGGCGTCCGATAACCGGAAGAGCGGCGCGACCTGCAGGGCCAGGGAGATGCTGGCTTTGGTGTCGGAGCCGTCGATAGCGGTGGACAGATGCTTGGTGCCTGGGCTCGAGTCGGGGTTGAGGTCGAAGGCTGGGGAAAGAGTCCAGGAGTCGCCGGATTGGTGCAGGAATCCGTGGTTGCGCAGGTGGTCGTCGGTGTTGGAGATGAGGATTGAGAAGATGATGCGTTTCCACAGTTGGCGTAGCTCGGTTGTGGTTGCGGGAGAGTGTTCTTCGATGGTGGCGGCGATGTCGAGGTAGCTGCCGGTGTCTCCGTCTCGGGCTTCGAGCATGGTCATGGCGCTGACGTAGCCGAGACGGACGTTGCCGGATCGGTCGAAGCGTTCGATGATGTGGACATCCCGGCCGCCGATGTGGAGCAGGCGTGAGGGTGGGACGGTGATGCCGGCATCGCGTGCTAAGTCGAATGCGGTCTTTTCCCATGCCATGACGTTCCAGGTGTCCGAACCAGCCGAGGGGAATTTCGCGATTGCGACCTGTCCTTCGTCGGTTCGGACGTGTGCCTTGGGGCGCGCGCCGCCGAGGGAACTGCCGGCCCGCAGTAATGTCCGCAAGTCGTCGTAGTCGGCGGTATCGCTTTCGGCGCGATCGGCGAGGTCTAGAAGTTTGGGTAGGTCGGTGAGTGCGGGCACTCCGGTTTCGTCGTCTGCAATGAAGGTTGTGGTGCCGGGCTGGGCGAACCGGAGCGCACCTTGGCGTAGGTCGTCACGGACTCCGAGAAGGTAGGTGAATTCGCCGAGTGTGCGTGCTGATTGGGCGCGGATTCGTTCGGCGCGAGTGATGAGGCGACGCCCCCATCGGTCCGGCGAGCTATCGGCGAAAGAACGAAACAGGGCTAGGCCGACCGGGGTGTGTTGTGCGCCGCTGAATAAGGGGAGGCCGGGTTCGAGCGCGTACGCTCGCGGGTCGGCCAGGTAGCTGTCGCTGTAGGCGAACGTGGCGGTCTCGGCTCGGCGCCCGTGATGGGAATGAAGCCGCCCGGCAAGCACGCTGTCGCCATTGATCGAGGCGTAAACATCGACTGCTGTGGGATCAGGCATCGGTATCGCTCGCCGTGTCGTTCGGAACCGGGGTATGGCGAATGCGTTGGGGGAGGGCCTCTTCGGCGCGAAGCCGCCCGACATCTGTGGAGTAGGGGTCTAGTGCGCGCAAGATCAGATCCGTCACGCCGAGTGCGCGCGTGATCCGGAGGGTGTTTTCGAGGCTGGCGCCCTCGCCGTGCTCGAGGCGTTGGATCACACCCCGGGATACGCCGGCGCGGTCGGCGACTTGTTCGGCAGTCAAATTCCGCAACCGTCGCCAGGTGGTGAGATGTTCGCCCAGCTCAGAGAGGGACCGCTGGACTGTCCGGGGTACCGGCGTCGTACGGCGAACCATCTCACCACTCCTTTCGGTCTTTAGTTAGTGATCTATTTTTAGATCACTAACATCAATTGGGATCTATAAATAGATCACTAACCGGCAGTTTAGCGCATCGAAGGCCCTTATCTCGCGATACCGCACCGAACTGCTACCGCCCAAGGAGGATTCGGGCACCGGGCCGGTCAGTGGGCGGGGTTGGTGAATGCTTGCAGGAGTGCTTTGCCGTCGGGGGTGCCGAGCCCGGTGCATGCGTCCCAGCCGGGTGCCGCCTGGTAGGCGCCGTTGCTGCCGGTGGTGATGTCGCGGAATCCGGCTTGTGCGGTGCCGGCGCGGACTCCCTGGTAGAGCTGGGTGTGTACGAGGCCCAGTTTGCGTCCGGCGCCCTGGGCGAGGCGCGCCAGCAGCGCGGCCCACAGCGGTGCAACGGCACTGGTGCCGCCGGCCACCGTCCGCTGTCCGTCGACGAGGATCTGGTAGCCGGTCGCGGGGTCCGCGTTGCCCGCGACATCGGGCACGCCTCGGCCGGTGCCGCCGCCGGCCCGTGCGGGCACCCCGGCTGCGGACTGGTAGGCCGGTACGGGGAAGGCGGTGCTGACCCCGCCGCCGGTGGCTCCGCCGCCGGGGGTGTTCCACACCGTCTCGGAGGTGATGCTCGACGAGTTCGCTTCCAGATGGGTGCCGCCGCATCCGAGCACGTGTGGGCTGGACGCGGGGAAATCCGCGTGCTGCGCACCGTCGGTCTGGTTGTCGCTGCTGCCGTTGTCGCCGCTGGCGGCGCACACGCTCACGCCCAGCGCCGCGGCGTCGGCGAAGGCCTGGTCCATCGCCGTCCTCGCCTGGGCCGTCCACTGGTCCTCGGACTGTCCCCAGCTGATGCTGACCACGGCCGGGGTCGGAGTGGCATGCACCGCCGTGGTGACCGCGTTCAGAAAGCCTTGATCGGTGTTGGGCGCGAAATAGACCACCTGATCGGCGCCCGGGGCGAGCGCACCGGCGATCTCGATGTCGAGCATCACCTCGCCGTCGGCGGAGCCCGGGTCGCCGGTCGGCGTGTTCGTGCCACCACCGACCCCGACCGCCGTCACCGTGGGAGCGGCGATCTTCAGACCCGCGAAGTACGCACTGATATCGGCGGGTTTGAACCCGCCGCCGAGTTCGATCATCGCGATGGTCTGCCCCTTCCCGTCCGTCCCGTCCGGGAAGCCGTAAAGGGAACCGAGCTGATCCGGTGTGAACGATTGCGCGGCAGCCGGATCGGCATGCAGCCTGAAGTAGGCGCGCGACTGCGTGCGGTCGTCGAGCCCGAGCACGGCGGTGACGACACCGTCGAGTTCGGCCGGCACGCGCAATTCGCCCGACCGGGTATGGAACTCGACGGTGGCATCCACGCCGCCGTGGCCACGGCTGAGCGACAGCTGGGTGCCGAAGATCTCCGTCAGTATGGAAGCGGGCCCGCGCACGATCAGTTGCCGGGCGCCCACATGAATTCCGGTGATACTCAAGCCCGCCGACGTGACAACCTCCGCCACCCGGACCAGATCCCCGCCATCGGCGCCGTACCGCTGGGCGAATTCCTCCGTAGTGACGGTTCCGGGTCCGGCCACGAGACTTTCGTCCAGTGGGGCCCGGCGGCGCAGCACCAGCGTGACCGAGATCTGGGTATCGGGCGAGACCGGACCGAGGATCTCGACATCGGTGATCGCGGGACGGAAGCTTCCGGGAAGGGCGACGCTAGAGGAATTAGTCACACGCTCAATGGTGGGCCACGCTGGCCCGGCGCACCAATCGAAATGAAATTTACGCCGCCGAAACCTGTTGAGCGGGAGTTCGTTCGGTGGGTACGGCCCTGGTCCGGGGAGTCAGGCGGTGTCGATTGCGCCTAACCGGCGCCTACGTGGTTACGCAAGCTGTCTCCTCCGGCCCTGACCCATCAGGCGGAAGCCGCTGTGAGCTCGCGTATCTCCGCTTCGGTCAACCGCAGGTCCTGTAGGGCCAGGAGTGCGGGCAGCTGCTCGACATTACGTGCGGAGGCGATCGGCGCGATCACTGTCGGTTGTTGTGCGAGCCAGGCGAGCGCAACGGTCGCCAATTCGGCGCTGTGTGCCGCGGCGACCTTGTCGAGGGCAGCGAGCACCTTCGCGCCACGCTCGGTGTCGGCGTACCCACCGGCCAAGCCCGGCATCGCACGCAAATTGTTACTGTCCGCGACGACCCCGGGGCGGTACTTGCCGGTCAGGAACCCGGATGCGAGCGCAAAATACGGTACGCAGGCCAGCCCGCTCCGCTCCGCGATCTCCAGGCGCTCGCCCTCGTAGGTGTCGCGTGAGACGAGGTTGTAGTGCGGCTGGAGTGCCACGTAGCGGGCCAGGCCCTCGCGTTCGGAGAAGGCGAGGGAGGCGGACAGTCGCTCGGGGCTGATGTTGGAGGCCGCGATCGCACGCACCGTGCCGGCCTTCACCAGGTCGTCGAGTGCGGTGATGATGTCCTCGACCGGGACGGACTCGTCGTCGAAGTGGGTGTAGTACAGGTCGATGTGGTCGGTGCCGAGCCGCCCCAACGACTGCTCGGCCGCGGCCTTGATATTGGCGGGTGCGAGGCCCTGGTACTGCGGGTGCTGACCGACCTTGGTCGCTATGACGATATCGTCGCGGTTGCCACGGGACGTGGCCCACTTGCCGATGATGGTCTCGGACTCGCCGCCCTGATTGCCGGGCACGAACGCGGAGTAGGAATCGGCGGTGTCGATGAAGTTGCCGCCCGCGGCCGTGTAGGCGTCGAGCACCGAGAAAGACTGTGCTTCGTCGGCGGTCCAGCCGAACACGTTGCCACCCAAGCACAGTGGGGCGACGGCGAGATCTGAGGAGCCAAGCTTGCGAAGGTTCATGATCATCGAACGATAGCGCCGCGCGGTTGGTTCCGGCAGAGACCTGGTACCGGTGGTCAGCTCTTGCGGGTGGGCCGGCTGGCGGGTAGTGATCGTCCCGTCTCGAGCAGGGATTTCAGGTCACTGAGCATGAACGGGTAGCCGCCGCCGAAGCCGTAGCGCACGGTCCACTCCGGATCGGTGATCGCCGCCCAGATCCGTGCGGCCGGTGCGGCGATGATCACGCGATGGATCTGTGTCGTTTCCCGGCGCGCACGGGGCAGGACGTCCTCGAAACTCACGATTCCAGGTCCTTCTTCAGCTCGGACAGTGCGGAGATCTGCTGTTCGGTGAACTTGTCGATCCATCGGTCGTGAATCAGCCTGATCGGCACCGGATTGAGGTAGTGCAGCTTCTTGCGCCCGCTGCGGGCCGTCACCACCAGGCCCGCCTCCTCGAGCAGCCGGAGGTGCTTGCTGATGCCGAAGCGGGTCATCTCGAGCCCGGATTCCAGCTCGGTCAGCGTCTGACCGTCCTTGGCGAACAGTGCGTCCAGGAGGTGTCGCCGGGTGCGATCGGCCAGCGCCTTGAACACCGCATCCTCGTCCACGCCCACACTCTATATGAGACCGAATGGTCACATGACCGTTGACATGTGACCTTTTGGTCACATATTGTCGGGACATGAAGCGATACATCGTCCTTTACCGCGCGCCCCTCTCGGTTGCCGAACGATTTGCCCAGGCCACGTCCGAGGAGGCCGCGAAGGGTATGCAGCTGTGGGCAGAGTGGGGCAACCGGATCGGCGCCGGGCTCGTCGACGCGGGCAAGCCGCTCGGCAATGCGCGCCGCGTGGCGCCCTCCGGGACCGCCGAGACCGATAGCGGAATCATCGGAATGTCCATCCTGCAGGCCGAATCCATGGACGAGGCCCTGGCGATGGTCGACGGTCACCATCACCTGTACTGGGCACAGGAGTGCGACATCGTCGTCCTCGAGGAACAGCCCATTCCCGAACTACAGCAATGAAATCGGCGGCCGCGCCTCGGTGGTCGCCCGACGATGGGCGGCCGTGCTGGAGTGAGCAGTCGATCGGCGGACCGGTGAAGCGGCGGTTCGGGGCGGACCGGGCGCTGGCCCGCGCCGGCGGCGGTTACCGTGGACGGTGGCTCTTCCGACTCCGCTCAACGAACGGAACGATACGTATGCTCGCCCGGCGAAGGTTCTTGACCACGGCATCCTCGGCCGCATTCGGCCTCGCGGTACTTCCGGCGATGCGCGCCCGGGCGGAGGCCCTGCCTGCCGGTCGTCGCATCATCTATTCGTACAAAGGGGCGCAGCCCCCGGCGGAATTGCTCACGCTGGTCTCGCAGAGCCAGGTCGGGGGCGTCATCTTCTTCGCCGACAATATTACGTCCGCTCAGCAGCTCGCCGAGGTTGCCGCGGAGCTGCGCAAGGCTTCGCCGGTACCGCTGCTGTTGACCACGGATCAGGAGGGCGGGCAGGTCAACCGGTTGCCGGGCGGGCCGGCCGAATCCGCCAAGCAGGTCGGGGCCGCCGGCGATGTCTCCCGCGCCGCGGACAGCCAGGCGGTCACCGCCGCCCACGTGCTCGGCGCGGCGAATCTCGACACCAATCTCGCCCCCGTGCTCGATGTGTACCGCAGTCCGGGCGATTTCATCGACCAGTATCAGCGCAGCTATTCCGACCGCCCCGCGGTGGTGGCCGACTGCTCGGAGGCATACGTCCGGACCCTGCAGAGCAATAAGATCTCGGCCTGCGTGAAACATTTTCCGGGCCTGGGAGCCGCACCCGCGGGGGCGAATACCGACGAATCGCCCGTCACCATCACGTTGTCGGCACAGGAGTTGACCGGGACCGATATGGTTCCGTTCGCTCGGGCAATTCAGGCGGGGGTATCACATGTCATGCCGTCCTGGGCAATCTATCCGGCGCTGGATCCGAACCGCCCGGCGGGCATGTCGCCGGTGATCCTGCAGAATTACCTGCGCCAGAAACTCGGTTTCCGGGGATTGATCATCAGCGACGCATTGGAGGCGGGAGCGCTCGCGCATTACGGATCGACCGGCAACCGGGCGGTTGCCGCCAATCAGGCCGGGATAGATCTGCTGTGCTGTTCTTCCCGTGATATAGAACAGGGCAAGGAAGCGGCGCAGGCGCTGCGCTGAACCGCAGCCCGAAAGTACTTTCGGGACGGCGTCCGGACCGATTCGCCGTAAATCGTCGATCGCCATGTCTGTGAAGGTCACCTCGACATGGACGATCGCGCCATGCTTGCCTGTGCTCATCGGCTACTCGTCGTCGGCCAGGTCGGCCAGTGACTGGCGGGTATGCCCGAAGGCGTCGAGTACGTGAGTAGCGACGGCGGTCGCCTCGGCGCCCGAACCGGTCACGACCGAGTGAGGATCACAAGATCTGGGTGATGCCGCGTCACCCAGATGGATGTGACGATGGTGCATCACCGGCGGACGACGAGAAGCGGGATACACCACGATGAGTGAACCGACGTCGGTTTACTACCGGATCCGGGTGCGCGGGCTGCTGGGGGAGATGCTGCTCGGTGCGTTTCCGGACCTGCGTGCCGAGCGGAGTGGAGCGGAGACCGTGCTCGTCGGGATGCTGCCGGATCAGGCGGCGCTGCACGGCGTGCTGTCCCGGATCGAGGCGCTCGGCCTGGAATTACTCGAAGTCCGGCGCACGGAGGGCGGGAGCTAGCCTCGTGCCCCGCGTGGGGTGCAGCGCAGCTGTCACCAGGCCGAGGGATCGGGCCAGCTGTACGGCCTCGTTGCGGCTGTGCGCGCCGAGTTTCTCGTAGACGTGCCGCATGTGCGTGCGGATCGTATTGACCGACAACGACAGTTCTGCGGCGATCTCCGGAGCCGACAAGTTGGTCGGCAGGTAGCGCAGAACCCGCATCTCACCGCGGCTGAGCGACTCGCGCGCGTATGCCGACGGCCCGAGACCCGTCGCCGTACCCGCACTCACCGCTACACCCGCCGCGCTTCGAGTCACACTCGCCGCTGCCGGAGCTGCGCCCGCTGCCGTTGAAACCGCACCAACCGCTGTCGAATTCGTGCTCGCCTCCGACGGAACTATGTCCGCTGCAGTCGCAGTTGTCGCAATCGCGTCTGTCCGGAGGCGGTCGAGGATCTCCGAGATCAGCGCGGCGTGCGCGGTGCCCTCCACGGCATGGCGCTCGAGCAGGTCCGGTGCCCGGTGGACGAGAAACGGGAGCAGCACGTGGTCGGGTTCGGCGGCATCGAGGGCCCGCTCGAGTGCGGATCGGGCCTCGTCCCGGCGGTCGAGCGCGTCACACGCCATCGCCTCCAACAGCAGCGCCGCCACCGGGCACATCGGACGAATGTCCGCTGATGAGGCGTCGGCAGGGAAGGTGAGCGGGGCGAGCGTGTTCCTCGCAGCCTGCGGATCGGCCTGAGCGAGGCACAGTGCCGCCTCGACGACGCGTGTCCCGGCGTTGTCCCGCTCGTCGGCGGCCATCTCGGCGAGGGCCCGCTCGACCGTCCCCGTCTCGCCCAGGCGGATCAGGGCGTGCAGCCGGTGCGCCCGCAGAATCGGGCGGAGGGCGTGGGGCGTGGCGGGCGTGCACGCCAGCGGCTCGACCGCCTCCAGAGTGGCGAGCGCGGCGACGTACTCGCCGCCCGCGAGCTCGAGGCCGGCCCGGACACAGTGCAGATTCACACTGGCAACGCGATTGACCTGCGATTGCAGCGCGCGCTCGGCGCGCTCGAGCCAGAGTTCGGCCTCCGCCAGCCGCCCCTGCACGATCAGTATGTCGGCGCGCACCGCCCACACGATGGCGGTAACCGGCTTATCGGCCCAGCCGTGCCGTCGCGCCAGCTCGATCGCCTGCATGCTGAGCTCGGCACCGGCCGCATACGACCTGGTTGCCGCGATATGTGCCGCATATACGAGGCCGACGAGCTCGAGGTACGGCCGGCCGATCCGTCGCGCCAGGACGATCCCCTGCTCCAGGTGCCGTTCCGCGCCGTCGAGGCCCAGCGCCGAGGCCTCGGCACTGCCCAGGCTGAGCAGGGCCAGCGCCCGCAGGCCGTCGCCGAGGCCCAGGCGCGCCGCCTCCGCGGTCTCGATCGCTCTGAGCAGGCCCTGCGCCTCCTGCACGACCGCCGGGAGGTTTCCCTGTCTTCGGGCCAGGCGCAGCCGCAGGACCGTGGATATCACCTCGAAGCGCCTGCGCCGGTCCGCGGGCACCGTGTCGGATCCCTGGGCGGCGAGGGTGAGCCGGCGCTGGGCCTCGAGCAGGGACCCCTGATCCAGGTCCCAGGCCGCCATCAGGCCCGTGATCTCGGCATAACCCGCGACTACGCTCGCGGGAAAACCGGCGAGAAGTTCGTGGGCGGTCCCCACCTGCCCATCGGGATACAGGTCCCCCCAGTGCTCCGACAGCAGGCGAACGGCCAGGTCCCAGTCGCGGGCGGTCTGGGCGTGCCGGACGGCCTCGACCGGATATCCGTGTGCGGCATACCAGCGGGCGGCGGCGCCGTGCAGGGCGGGCAGTTCAGCCGATCCGGTCCGCCGCAGTTCGAGCTGGAGGAGATCGCCGAACAGGCGGTGATATCGGAACCAGGATCGCTGCGGATCCACGGCGACCACGAACGCCCCGGCGTTCTCCAGATCCAGCAGGATCCGTTCCCCGCCCGAGTCGCCGGTGAGCAGATCCGCCAGCGGGCCGTTGACTCGGTCCAGCACCGATGTCCGCAGCAGCAGTTGGCGGACCGGCTCGGCCTGCTGCTCCAGCACCTCCGCCAGCAGGTACTCGGCCACCGTGCGGTCACTGCCGGAGAACTCGGCCGCGAACCGGTCCGGATCCGGGTGGCCGGCCAGCGACAACGCGGCCAGGCGCAGCCCGGCCGCCCAGCCCTCGGTGCTCTGATGCAGCAGCATGACGGCCTTCTCGGATGGGGACACCCCCGCAGCCTCGAACAGCGCCCGGGCCTCCTCGCGCGTGAACCGCAGGCTCGACGCGCGGATCTCGCTCAGCTCGCCGTCCAGCCGCAGCCGGTGTAGGCCCAGCCGCATGTCGTGCCGGGCGGCCAGCACGAACCGCAGCTCGCCTGGCGCCCGGGTCAGCAGCAGTCGAAGCTGGTGCAGCGCATCGGGGGCGGTCAGCTCGTGCAGGTCGTCGATGATCAGCCAGGTCCGGTCCCGCAGCGGTCCGAGGTCGGTCAGCAGATGCTCGACCACCACGTCGCCGTCCAGATCGGGCGCCGCGGTCAGGGGCCGCATCAGCGCCGAGCCGGCCTCGGTGCCCCGGAGCGCATCGGCCACCGCGATCCAGAATCGTTGCGGGTCATGCCCTTTCCCACGTGCCGACACGCGCGCCGCGCGCCCGGTCAGGCCCGACTCGTCGACCCAGGACCGCAGCAGGGTGGTCTTGCCGCTCCCGGGCGGCGCCGACACCTCGGTAATGCGTCCCGCGTGGCCGAGCCGCTCGAATAGCGCAGTGCGGCAAACGATTTCGTGGGTCATAGCGGTAGCGGCCGGACCGCCGTCCGTTCCGCTTCGACGATCGGGCCCATGGCGCCCACTGTAGCGCCGCCAGTGCGCCGTGCACAGCTGAGCAAATGTTCACCACTCCACCTCGCTGGGCCCGGGCTAATTCACCAGATCCGGGTGACGCCTACTCACCAAGCCCTGCAACACACTTGGCGACACCGCCCATAACAGACAGGAACCGATGGACATGGTCGACGTCGATGTATCCCCCTTCGAAGTCGAGGTGCGCGGCCGCACGGGAAACCTGCTGCGCGCCGATGTGTACCTGCCCTCGAACGGTAACGGACCCCACCCCATCGTCCTGGGTGCGTCGCCGTATCAGAAGGCCCTGCGCTACCTTCCGCCCAACTCGAACTTCCCGTTCATCGAATACGGCCCGATTCAGCTGTATCTCGACAACGGCTACGCCTACGTCGCGATGGACCTGCCCGGCACCGGCCGCTCCGAGGGGACCTGGGATCCGGTCTCGCGCACCGAGGGCGAGGCCATCCACGACATGATCGAACACGTCGCCGTGCAGCCGTGGAGCACCGGCGCGGTCGGCATGATCGGCATGTCCCACTATTGCTGGAGTCAGTGGAATGCCGCTCGCACCCGGCCGCCGCACCTGAAGACGATCGTGGCCTACGACGGCGCGACCGATATGTATCGCGACTGGATGTACCACGGCGGGATACCGATTCAGGGATTCCTCAACACCTGGCTGTTCGGATCGGTGCTCTACCAGCACGAACTCAACGGCATCGACGTCCACGTCGGCAATAAGCAGGAGTACATCTACGACATCCTCTCGCATCCGCTCGACGACGAGTGGCAGCGCCGCAGATCGCCGTTCTGGGAGCTGCCGGACGTCGATATCCCGGTGTTCTCCATCGGCGCGTGGGGCAAGGCGGCACTGCACCTGCGCGGCAACTTCTATGGCTTCGAGCGCGTCCGGGGGCCTAAGAAACTCTTGGTTGCGCACCCGTCCAGTTTCGCCGAAGCCCAGATGTACTACTTCGACGAGCAGTTTCACCGCGAGGAACTGCTGCCCTGGTACGACTTTCACCTCAAGGGCATCGAGAACGAGGTGATGAAGCAGCCCACCGCGCGCTTCTACGTCAACGGGGAGGGGGAGTACCACTCGGCCGAGTCCTGGCCGCCGCCGGACGTGCGGCCGACGACCTTCTTCCTCTCCGGGCAGCACAGCGGCGCGGTGACCTCGCTCAACGACGGCTCGCTCACCGCGATCGCTCCGGACGCCGCGCAGGACTCGACCTCGTGGTCCTATCCGGATCCGAAGTGGCAGGCGGGCGTGACGGTCTTCGACAAGCACGGCGTGCCCGATCATGTCGCGCGAGTCAACACCTTCACCTCCGAGCCGATGGACACCGATCGCGAGTTCACCGGCCACGGCGTCCTGACGCTGCACGCCTCCACCGACCAGACGGATATGGATGTCTTCGTCAAGGTCTCGCTGGTGTCCGCCGATCCGGACGCCGGGCTGCCGATCAAGGTCACCCAGGGCTGGCTGCGCGCCTCACACCGCGCCGAGGACTCCGAACTGACCTCCGATATGCGCCCGTTCCATCGGCACGCGGAGGTGCAGCCGCTCACGCCCGGCGAGATCTACGAATTGCGGGTAGAACTGCTGCCGATGTCGTTCCTGGCTCGTCGCGGCGACCGGATACGGCTGGAGGTCACAAATCAGGACTCGCTCATCACCGACGCGCCGATGACCCATTTTTACGGGCAGAAGGTCGGCGCCGACACCTACCACCATGACAGCCCGCACCCCTCGACGCTGCGGCTGCACGAGCGTCCCCGCGCCTGACCGACCGGATCATTCCGGTCATCGCCCTGACGCCCACCGACTCCGCCGCGCCGGCTCCGGCCTGAGAGAGAGACATTCCATTGACTCAGCAGCAACGCAAAGAACTCGACGAAATCCTGCGCCACGGGCCGCTCGACATCGGGGGTGACGTCGACGAGCAGCGCGCGATCTTCCACGAGATGATCTCCGGGATTCCCGTGCCGGGCGATGTCTCGACCGAGCAGGACGAGCTCGGCGGCGTGCCCGTCGTCATCGTCGACACCCCAGGTACCGACCCGTCGGTTACCGTGCTCTACCTGCACGGCGGGGCGTACGCCCTCGGATCGGCCGCCGACTCCGTGGGGCTGGCCGCCGACGTGTCCCGGCGTGTCGGGGCGCGGGCCGTCTCGGTCGACTATCGTCTCGCGCCCGAGCATCCGTTTCCCGCCGCCGTCGACGACGCCGTGGCCGCCTATCGCGGCCTGCTCGACGAGGGCGTGCCCGCCGCGCGGATCGCGGTGGTGGGCGAGTCCGCCGGCGGCGGCCTGGTCGCCGCGACCCTCGCCGCGCTCCGGGATACCGCCCTGCCGCAGCCCTGCTGCGCCGCGGTCTTCTCGCCGTGGGTCGATATGACGGTGTCGGGCGCCAGCACACAGACGAAGGCCGACCTCGACCCGGTGCTCACGCCCGAGGCGCTGCGTACTCGGGCCCGGGATTATCTCGGCGAACACAACCCCGACACACCGCTGGCCAGCCCCATTTTCGCCGACCTCACCGGTCTGCCGCCGCTGCTCATCCAGGTCGGCTCGCACGAGATCCTGCTCGACGACGCTATCCGCCTGGCCTCTCGCGCCGCCGACCACGACGTCCCGGTGGAGCTGCAGGTATGGCCCGAGGTGCCGCACGTCTTCCAGGGCTTCGTCGCCCTGCTCGACGACGCCGACCAAGCCCTGAACGCCGCCGCCGCGTTCATCGAGCGGCACTGGCTCGAGCGGGCGAAATCCGAATAGCCAGGCATGTTTTGCCCTGGCCGCCAATCCAATCCGAGTAGGGAGTAAACCATGACCGAGACCTTGACACCCCCGCCCGTACCGTCCGACGACCCGAAGCGAAACCTGGTCGTCGCGCGGCCGAACACCGATGAGAGGCTTCCGCATGTGGGCCTGGTCGGCGACACCTATACGGTCCTGATCAGCGGCGAGGACACCGCGGGCCGCTACACCCTGATCGACATGCACATCCCGCCGGGCGGCGGCCCGCCTCCCCATCGCCACGACTTCGAAGAGATGTTCACCGTGCTCGACGGGGAGTGCGCCTTCACCTTCCGCGACCAGCATCTGGTGCTCCGCGCCGGGGAGACCATCAACATCCCGGCGAACGCGCCCCACCATTTCACCAACGCCACCGACACCGCCGCGCGCCTGCTGTGCCTGTGCTCCCCGGCCGGCCAGGAGGAATTCTTCGCCTCGGTCGGCGTCCCCGTCCCGACCCGAACCACGCCGCCGCCCCCGCTCGACGCGGTCGAGCAGGCCGCGTTCATCGCCAAGTCGAAGGCCCTTGCTCCGCAATACCGCACGGAACTCCTACTGCCGTAGAAGGATTCGCCGCACAGCGGGCAAATGCTCGCGACGACTGTTTCGGCGGGTGCCGGTCTACCACCTCGGTGACCGGCACCCGACGGGGCGGGGCCCCAGCTGTTTCAGGGCCGCGGGATATTTCGGAGGTTGAGGCGAGCGAGGTTGGCGATTTCGCCGACACCGCCGGACAGCACCATCTTTCCGAGCGACAGGGCGAAGCCGCGTGCTTCTTCGACGGTGATATGGGACGGGACCTCCAGCGCGTCCGGGGTGGTCACCACGTCCAGCAACGCGGGTCCGTCGTGGTCGAGGACCGCGCGCACCGCGTCGCGCAGGTCGGCTGGTTCGGTGACGTGGCGCGTGAAAAAGCCTGCTGCCGCCGCGATTCCGGCGTAATCGACCTGGTCGTGGTCGGTCTCGAAGGGCGGGTCGCCGGCAACCATCATTTCCAGGCGGACCATGCCGAGGCTGGAGTTGTTGAACACCACGACCTTCACCGGTAGCCGGTGGGTCTTGACGGTCAGCAACTCTCCCAGCAGCATGGCAAGCCCGCCGTCTCCGGACAGTGACACGACTTGGCGGCCCGGATGCGAGAGCTGCGCGCCGATGGCCATGGGGAGCGCATTGGCCATCGAACCGTGAACGAACGAGCCGAGCAGCCGACGACCGCCGTTGGGAGTGAGGTACCGGGCAGCCCAGGTGCAGCACATGCCGGTGTCTGCGGTGAAAATCGCGTCCTCGGAGGCTAATTCGTCGATGAGAGCGGCCAGATATTCGGGATGGATGGGCGTGCGGTCGGCCACATGGGTGCTGTAGGTGTCGATACTGTGCCGCACGGCGCGGTCGTGCGCGCGCAGCATGTCGTCGAGGAATGTGCGGTCGGCCCGCTGCGGAAGCTCACGCAGCAGAGCCTGCAACGTCAGCTCGAGATCAGCGGCGATTCCCTGCGCGAGCGGGGCTCGGCGGCCGAGACGAGCCGGGTCGATATCGATCTGAATGTTGTTGCGGGTCGGGAGAAAATCGTCGTAGGGAAAGTCGGTCCCGAGCAGCAGCACCAGGTCGGCATGGTGCAGGGCCTCGTAGCAGGAGCCGTAGCCGAGCAGGCCGGTCATGCCTACATCGAAGGGGTTGTCGTACTGCAGAATATCCTTGCCGCGCAACGTATGTCCGACCGGAGCCTGCAGCCGTTGCGCCAGCTCCAACACGCTGTCACGGGCGTCCGCGCAACCGATCCCGCCGAAGATCGCGATCCGTTCGGCCGCCGCGATGCGCTCGAGAAGTTCGCTGATGACGGCATCGTTCGGGGCCGGTCGCGGTGCGCCGGTGACGGTGACGCTGTCGTGGGGCGCGCCGGCGGAGTCGGAGGCCAGGATGTCGCCGGGCAGCACCAGGACCGCGGCGCCGCGCTTTCCTACCGCATTCTGGATGGCGCTACGGGCCACGCGCGCCAGTTGGTCGGGGTGGGCGACGGTTTCGCAGTAGTGGCTGGCCTGGGCGAACAGCGTTTCGGGTTTGGTCTCCTGGAAGTAGCCGGTGCCGATCTGGCGGCTCGGGATGTGCGATGCCAGCGCCAGCACCGGGGCTCCCGAGCGGTGCGCGTCCATCACGCCTTGAATCAGGTGGGTGTTGCCCGGACCGCAACTGCCCGCGCAGACCGCCAGTCGACCGGTCAGCTGCGCCTCGGCGGAGGCGGCGAAGGCGGCGGCCTCCTCGTTGTGCACGTGCACCCATTCGAGCTCACCGCTGCGGCGCACGGCGTCACTGAAGGCGTTGAGGCTGTCACCGACCAGCCCGTAGATGCGACGCACCCCGGCCTGGACAAGCACGGTGACTAAATCATCGGCGACGGTATGGCTCATCAATCCTCCTGGCTGAAAGTTCGATTGGATCGAATCTAGTTCACGCAGGGCACCCCGCCGTTCGAACCGGCCTGCACCGGAGCGCCGTTGGGGCCGGGGGCGGGTGGTTGAGTTCCGCCGGAGCCGCCGCCCGGGGGATTGGAGCCTGTAGTGGGCGTGGAATTCGTGGGGTAGAAGGTGGATTGGATGATCCCACGGATCTTGTCCGGGTCGATTTCGTTGGCGCTCTCGCCGTTCAGAGTGAAGAAGTCTTCGATCGGCAGGGTCTGGAAGACCGTGTTGCCGCCGGTGAGGGAGCGCAGCTCGAACGCCATGGACAGCGCGTTCCACCGGGAGTCGATGACGACGTCCCGTTTCGCCGCGTCGGTGATATCGGTCATCCTGAATGGGTTGAGGATGGTGCCGAGGCTGCGGATGTTGTGCGATGCCGACGCGAGGAACGCCTGCTGCCGGTGGGTGCGGTCGAGGTCGCCGTTGGGCAGTCCGTGTCGTTGCCGTACGAACGCCAAAGATTGTGCGCCGTTGAGTGTCTGGACGCCTGCCGGGAATACCGCGCCGGAGTAGGCGGAGTCGTTGACCGCGTTGTTCAGACAGACCGTGATGCCGCCCAGCGCGTTGGCCAGATCGTAGAAGCCGGCCAGGCTGACCTCCGCGAAGTGGTCGATGGACACGCCGGTGAGGTTACGAACCGTCTCCAGCTCCAGCTTTCGTCCGGCTTCCCGGCCGATGGTCTCCAGCTGGTGTTGGTTCGTTATACCCTGCCCGGTCGCGGCCTGCTGGGCGGCGGCTTTGGCGTTGCCGTAGGCCTCCTTGATCTTGAGCATGCCGTAGCCGGGCACCTGCACTGCGTCGTCACGGGGGATCGAGAACGCCTGTGCCTTGCCGCCGCCGGACGGGACATGGATGAGGATCAGGGTGTTGGTGTTATAACCACCCTCCTCACCGTCTCCGGCGTGGAGCTGAGACAGGATCGCGGGCGGCAGCGGCTGGCCGTTCTGATCGTTGCGGGTATCCAGGCCCATCAGCAGGATATTCGTGCCGCCGGACGAGGTGGGCGCGCCGTCAAGGGCATGCGAGGAGGCCATCGTGCCGGACATGTTCGTGAACAGGTAGATGTAATACCCGGCCAGGGCCACCACGAGCACCAGCAGCAGTATCAGCACCCGACGGATGTTTCGCCACCATCGCCGCGGCGAGCGCCGTCGCGGTCCGGCCGGTGGGACTGGCGGTGGATTGCCGCGGTTCACCGGCCGCCGTGCCCGAGGGTCCTGAGGTGGCCGGGATCCCTGCCCGGGCAATGGATCCGGTGGCCTGCGTGGCGGCGGCTGACCGGGGTTCACCGGCCGCCGCAGCCGCATGTTCTCCGGCGGCGGCCAGCCCTGCCCGGCCGGTGGATTCGGTGGCCTGCGTGGCGGCGGCTGGCCGGGGTTCACCGGCCGTCGCGGGCGCTCCCCGCCCCGTCCTGACCAGTCGCCGCTCATAAATCCTCCAGTTACGCTGGGTCAGCTGCTCGGGCGTACATAGGCACAGTATGTCGGCCCAGGTTGATCTTCGGGCGGTCGCGGCGGCGTGAGCAACTCGTCGCCGAAGAGTAGTTTCGGCGGATGGACCTCGATTGGCTGCGCGCCAACCCTCGCAACCTGGGTATTTCTCTGCACCATCAGCGAATTCGAGAGACCCCGGTGCCGGGCGGGGATGTCTGTATCGCATCGCGGTTGACCCTGGACGACGGCAGTGAGCTGTTCGTCAAACGCCGAGACGAGACGCCACCGGATGATTTCTTTGCCGCCGAGGCCGCCGGGCTGCGATGGCTCGCGGTGCCTGGCGGTCCGCCGGTACCCGAGGTGATAGCGGTGGACTCGGGGGCGATCGCGTTGCAATGGATCGAGCACGGAGCACCGGCGTCAGCGGCGGCGGAGGACTTCGGCCGGCGACTCGCCACCCTGCACCGGGCATCGTGTGCGGGTTTCGGCGCCCCGTGGCGCGGTTATATCGCCACCGAACCCCTCGACAACACATCGCCCGGCGGGAATGTCACCTGGCTCGAATGGTATAGATCGCGGCGGATAGAGCCGTATCTGCGTGTGTCCAGGGATGCGGGCGCTCTGAACGGCGGGGATGTCACGGCCGTCGAGACGGCGCTCGCCGGGATCGATCCGCCGATCGAGCCTCCCGCCCGGATTCATGGAGATCTGCACCCCGGGAATGTGCTGTGGGGTGTGGAACAGGCCTGGCTGGTGGATCCCGCCGCACACGGTGGGCACCGCGAGACCGACCTCGCGACCCTGCATTTGTTCGGCGGTACCCAGCATCTGGATCGAATCATCAACGCGTATCAGGAGATTTACCCGCTGGCGGCCGGCTGGCAGGACCGGATCGGGGTGCATCAGCTGCATCTGGCGCTGGTACACACCGCACTCTTCGGCCCCGCCTTCGCGGGTCTGGTGCGTGCGGCGGCCGGTGGGCCGGTGCGGCGACACGTCGAGGCCGGGTAGCGAAGGCGGTACAGGCTGGCCTGAATTCGGCTGGACCACGTTACTGGTGGACGGCGACGAGGGTTCGACCATCCCGATGTCATCGCGCCGATTGCCGTCGCGGCCGCGACCGTGCCGTTCACCTTCGTCGACGCGACAAGCAACGGCTGGCTGCTCGCGCTGTGGCTGCTGATTCGCGGCGTCGGACTCGACCGCTCCCAGATCGCGCACTCGAGCGTCCTGACCCGGACGGCATTTGGCTGCCGGGGCGTAAGCAGGTCCGTGCCGCCGCTGCGGCTGTGCCCACCGGAGTCGCCACTGCGGAACAGACGATCGACTCGGGAGTCGGTGTCGAGTCGGTGGCTTCGCAGCCGGGAGCCCGCTGAGCACCTCGGCGGGGCCACATATCGGCTGCGTCTCACCGGCGATACGATGTCCGAGTCAACTGAATAGGATGCACGAAAAATTGTTCCAGAATGGTGTTTCGGAACAGCGCACACGTGGCGTGAATCCCCTTGGGATCCAGTGCTTTCTTCGTAATCGAACGAAGGTAGCGTGCTGTGAATTTTCGGGTAGTCGTCATCGGGGCCGGGTTGAGCGGATTGGCGCTTGCGCACGGTCTTCGACGCAGTGATATCGAGGTAGCCGTTTATGAGCGTGATCCCGCTGCGGATACCCGGCCACAGGGGTATCGCATCCAGCTCGATCCGCCCGGCCTGTCGGGTCTCGAAAGGTGCCTGTCCCGAGAGCTTTTCGAGTTGTGCCGGGCGACGGCTGGTTCGCCTCCCGGGCGAGTGACTGTGCTCGATCACCATCTCGGGGTGCGCGCTGACCGGGCCGCCGATGAACGAGTACCAGCGCGGGAATCGCCCTCGATCGCCGTGAACCGGGCGACATTGCGGCAGATCCTGCTGGCGGCTCTGCCCGGCACCGTCCACTTCGGTGCACGATTCTCGGCCTACGACCACCTGCCCGACGGCAGGGTGCGGGTTCGCTTCGACGGCGATACAACTGTGACCGCGGACCTGCTGATCGGTGCCGACGGCGTCGGGTCCGCGGCGCGCCGACAGCTTGTGCCGCGGGCGCGGGTGCAGGACGCAGGGTTGCGGCTGATCTACGGGAAGATCCCGCTGCCGAACGGGCGCGCCGCAGCATTGCCGAAGTGGGTCTTCGACAGCATTTTCACCGTGGTGACCGGCCCCGACGATACGCATCTCGGTCTCGGGCCGGTGAATCTCGCCAGCCGACCGGATGTCGCGTCGAGCAAGCTGGCCCCGTCGATGTCATTGTCTCCGGTCGACGACTATGTCGCGTGTTTGGTCGGTGCGCCCGCCGATCATCGGCTCATGCGGCCGTTCGATGAGCTGCGCCAACTCGATCGAACCGCACTGCGTCAGCTCGCCGAGGACATCATCGGACCACACTGGCACCCCGACATTCACCGAGTTCTCGGCAGCTGGGACACCGAATCGCTGTTCCCGCTGCGGATCTCGACGGCATTACCTGTCGAGCAATGGGACACACACGGCGTCACCCTCGTCGGTGACGCGATTCATGCCATGAGTCCGGTGTTGGCCATGGGCGCGAATACCGCACTGCGTGACGCGGGGGAGTTGACTCGGACGCTGTCCGCCGCCATCGCCGACGGTACCTCGCCACACGACGCCGTGCGCCGGTATGAAGCCGAAATGCTCGATTACTCGACAGCATTGGTCGCTGCGTCCCGTCGCACCGGAAAGGAGCGCGTCGGCCAGAGATAATATGGCTGACCGCCTGAGATATGAGAATCTTCACTGTCTGTCCATAGCGTAGACTACGCCGTTAATCTGCAACATATAAGGGAGAGGGACGCTCCGATGACCGAGTCGACGACGGGCCACGCAGATTCCGGGCCGGGCGCCGAGCAATCCGATCGCCGCGCCAACGGTCCGTTCACCAGGGCGATGGTGTTACGGGGCGCGCTCGACATCATCGACCGCGACGGCGTCGATGGTCTGTCGATGCGTCGCCTCGGCGAGGCGGTCGGGCGGGACCCGATGATGATCTACCGGCACGTGCCCAACAAGGCCGCCGTGCTCGACGGAGTCGCCGAAATCGTGCTCGAACAACTGGTGGTCGACACCACCGATCCCGACTGGGCAGGACAGTTGCGGATCGTTGCACGCAACTTTCGGACCCTGGCGCTGGCCCACCCGAACGTGGTGCCGTTGTTGGTCACCCATCCCCTGGCCACCCCGCTCGGCCTGCGACCGTTAGGCACCCTGCAACCCCTGGAGCACATCCTGGACCTGCTCACCCGCGCAGGGTTCGACGGCACCGACGCCCTGCACATCTATCGGGCGCTGTTCGGTTTCCTCTACGGCCACATCCTCAACGAAGTCCAGGAGATCGTCGAACGCCCCGACGAGACCGACGACCTGCTGCGGCTCGGACTGTACCGGCTGCCGATCGGCGAATTTCCGCTGCTGCGCGGCCTCGCCTCAGCTCTGGCGTCCTACGACGGCGCAAGCGAACTCGAGCGCGGCCTCGACATCCTGCTCACCGGCCTCGCCGCCCACCTGGATCATCCCGACAGCTCACACCGATAAAGCGAACGCAGGTGCCCGGTGGTGGGGGCGGTGTGGGGTTCGGTGGCCTCGTGTCGAGGCGGCTGGTCGTGCGGTCCGGTCGGTACGCTCGCGTGACCCGCGAAAGGAGCGTTCATGAGTGCCATGGCCGCCGTCGACCAGTCGGAAGATATTGCGTTTCCGCTGCCGCCGTGCCCGGACGAGAGCCGTGCGTTTCATGAGCACTGGCCGGTGCGATTGGGGGATACCGATGGTGCTGAGCGGCTGCGGCTCGACGCGGTCGCCCGGTATCTGCAGGACATCGGGTACGACCATCTGCAGGTGGTCGAGGAGGGTGATCTGCATCCGGGGTGGATCGTGCGCCGCACTGTGATCGATGTGGTGCGGCCGATCGAGTTCGGGGACCGGGTGCATCTGCGGCGGTGGCCCTCGGCACTGTCGAATCGGTGGTGCAACATGCGCATTCAGGTTCGCAGCGAGAGCGGTGGCCTGATCGAGTCCGAGATGTTCCTCATCCATGTCGATATCGAGGCCGGGCGCCCGGCGCGGATGAGCGACCGTTTCATGGCTCCGATGCTCGCGGCGACCACACAGCACCGGTTGCGGTGGCGCGCCGCGTTGCAGGAGTGCACCGGCGTCGATGCCGAGCCGTGGTCGTTCCCGCTGCGGGTGACGGATGTCGACCGCTATGGGCATGTCAACAATGCCGTGCACTGGGAGGCGGTGGAGGAGGCGGTCGCGCGGTTCCCCGATGCGCAGGCGCCGCCGTACCGGGTGATTCTCGAGCACGCCGGGCCGGTGATGGCGGGCGACGATGTGTTGATTCGTGCCTGGCGCGGCGAGGCCGGGCTGCAGGTGCAGCTCGAAGTCGACGGCAGTGCCCGGACTTTGGCGCGAATCGAATCGGCTGCCGGCGGGTTGAAGTTCTAGGCCCGGGGGGTTGGACCGCCGGATTCGTCAGGCGTCGCCCGCGGCCCTGGGGAGCGGGTTGGCGTCGAACAGGGTTGTCCAGAACTCGTGTTGCACGGCATTCCAGAGGTCCTGATGCTGGGGTAGCCTCTCGCGGGCGTCGGCGAGATCCAGCGAGGATGTGTCGCTGGGGAAGACGATCGTTCCGGGCTGTGCCAGCGGCAGCGGCCTGTCGGGCCATTCGACCGCGGGGCCGGGGTCGCTGAACAGCTTTATCCGGATGATCCACGGGCGTCGCCGAATCAGCCGCCAGTCCGCGGCCTTCCGGCCGTCGGCCGTCGTCGTCGTGCGCAGACCGTTGTGCCTCATCGCGACTCCCGCTGACGGTCGATGCCATCCATGCCGTCGTTCCTTCTGTGGTGGAACAGCCGTGGGCGGCCCACGCTGCACGCCCCCGAGTGGAGCGATGTCGGCCGTCACCAGTGTTTCAGACACTGTACGCAGATGCAACGGCACCTGCGGCTGCACGTGCATCTGCACATGCGTTGACAGGTACAGTGATTCGGTAAACGGTGTTAGCTAGGAAGTTGAGAGTGCCATGTCGAATCGAAACGTCCCTCACGAGCTATCTTCTGGCGAAATCACTTGGCGCAAGAGCTCATACAGTGGTCCGCATGGCAATTGCGTAGAGATGGCACGAGTTTCGGCCGATCGGGTGGCGTTGCGCAATTCGCGGTACCCGCACGGACCCGTGCTGACATGTGCGCCTTCGGAGTTCGCCGCGTTCATACGGGGAATTCAGGACGGTCGCTTCGATGGCCTGATGCTGTAGAGTTTTTCGTTGGCGTGGGCTACGGGGCTGTGGCACTCACGCGGTATCGGAGATCTACAGACCTCGGAGACGACTCGATGGCAATCAGGCCGGATCAGGTAAGCCCTGCGGTAGCGGAACTCTCGGCCGCCAGGGGGCCAACGGTTTTGCGGATCGCGCTGGGCGGCCAGTTACGCAAGCTTCGTGAGGAGTGCGGCATCACCCGGCGGGTCGCCGGTGAGGCGTTACGCGCGTCCGAAACCAAGATCACCCGTCTCGAGCTCGGGCAGACGGGGTTCAAGGAACGCGATGTGGAGGACCTGCTCACGCTTTACCGGGTGCTCGACCCGGACGAACGTGAGGGCTTTCTGGACCTGGCCCGGCAGGCGAATCAGCCCGGCTGGTGGCACCGCTACAGCGAGCTGCTGCCGCCCTGGTTCGAGACCTACGTCGGCCTGGAGCAGGCCGCCCACCGGATTCGCATCTACGAAAACCAATACATCCCAGGCCTTTTCCAGACCGCCGACTATGCCCGCTATATTTTCGGTCTCGACCCGCGGGACGAGACACAACACCTGGTTGATATGCGGATGCGCAGGCAGCGAATCTTGGACCGCACACCCGACGCGCCATCGGTATGGGCGGTCGTCGACGAGCATGTGCTGCGTCGGCAACCCCCGGACCCGCGAGTAGCCCGTGAACAGCTGGAACATCTCCTGGCGCTCATCGAGCGACCGAATATCACCCTGCAGGTGTTACCGGAGAGCGCCGGTCCCACTCCCGCCGAGGGTGGCTCGTTCAGCATGCTGCGCTTCCCGGAACCGGAGTTGCCCGACATCGTCTACCTCGAACAGCTCACCGGCGCACTCTATTTGGATAAGCGATCGGACCTGCAGCACTACCGGAAGTTGATGGACCTCATGGGCGCGGTCTATGCCGACCCGCCGGAACAAACGCCCGTCCTGCTGAACAAGCTCCTCGACGCCCTGCCGTAGGACCCGCCCGGCCGTGGCGCTCAGGGCTTGCGAAGTTCAGGCGGCAGGTGTTGCGGGGGAGCGCGGGGCGGATCTGGATGGGCGCGGGGCCTCCCGGTGCGGGGCGGCCGCGAGGGTGTTGACGAAGTGTTCTATTTGGTCGGGGCCGAGCAGGTCGTCGATGACCATGTGTGCGGCGCCGATCGCCCCGCCGAAATCGCCCGCGCGTGACTGGCTGATGAGCAGGTCTTTGGTGGCCAGCGGGGTGGAGCGCCGGTAGACCACCTCTCGGATGCCCGCGATGAGGGCTTCGCCGGCGTTGCCGATGCTGCCTCCGACGACGATGACCGACGGGTTCAGGACGTTGACCATCAGCGCCACGACCTCGCCGACGTCTCGCCCGGCCTGGCGTACTGCGTCGAACACCCGGCCGTCGCCCCGCCGCAGGGCCGCGACGACCTGGGCGGCGGTCATGGCGGGTCCGTTACTGTCGCCGTCCTGCACGGCCGCGGCCAGGACGGGGCCCGCCGCGATCGCCTCCAGATCGCGCTGATCGTTCGGCGGCCGCGTGGAGTCGGCCGCCCGCGGCACCTGGACGTGCCCGATGTCCCCCGCGGTGCCCTGTGCGCCGCGCTGCAGCTGTCCGCCGGCGATGATGCCCGCACCGATGCCGGTGGATACCTTCACGAACAGCAGGTCGTCGAGTCCGGGCCCGATCGTTGCGCGCTCGCCCAGCGCGGCGACGTTGACGTCGTTGTCCACCAGAATCCGGCCGGGCAGGTGCCGGCCGAGATAGTCCGGAACGTCGAAACCGTCCCAGCCGGGCATTATCTGCGGCCGGTTCGGGCGGCCGGTGGCGTGCTCGACCGGACCGGGCACCCCGACCCCGACCCCGACGACTTCGGGCATATCGCGACCGGCATCGCGCAGGCAGGTTCGCGCGGCGTCCACCACCCAGTCGAGCACGCGCTCGGGCCCCTCGGCGATCGGCATCTCGGCGCCGACGCTGGCCAGCACGGTGCCGGCCAGGTCGCACAGCGCCACCATGGCCTTGGTGGCGCCGAGGTCGGCGGCGATCACGACGTGGCCCCGCGGGTGGAAGGCCAGGCGCTTCGGCGGCCGTCCGCCGGTGGAGGGCGCCTCGCCCGCGGGCGCGAGAAGGTGTGCGCTCAGCAGCGTGTCGACGCGGGCGGAGACCGTGGAGCGCGCGAGTTCGGTCAGCTCGGTCAGCTCGGCCTTGGTGCGCGGACGTCCGTCCCGCAGGATCTGCAGCACGGCGCCGAGAGAGCTCTCCTGGGCGTTGTTCCCCCGCACGCTTGCCATCCGAGACTCCCTCTCTCGCCGCCCGTTCGTGGACTTTTGGCGGAACACTTACAGAAGTTGGTACTGTCGTCGTCAATATTAGCCCACGGCGTCTCGGTTTCGGCCGCGGTCGCCGCCCGACCTCAGTCTCAGGAGCGTGCTGCCATGAGTTGGACTACGCGTCAACTCCCCGGTGTAGGGATCCTCGGCGGCGGCTTCATGGCGGGGGTCCATGCGCATGCCGCGCGGGCGGCCGGCGCGCGGCTGATCGGGATCGCCTCGTCGACGCCGGAGCGCGGCAGGTTGGCGGCCGATCGGCTGCGGACCGTCGCCTACCCCTCCGTGGAGCACCTGCTGCTCGACGACGAAATCGACGTCGTACACGTGTGCACGCCGAATGCGCTGCATGCCGGGCAGGTTCGGTCGATATTGGCCGCAGGTAAGGCCGTCGTCTGCGAGAAGCCCCTCGCGCTGGGCCTGGCCGACGCGCAGGCGCTACAGGAGGCCGCGGCCGGGCGCACCGCGACGGTCCCGTTCGTCTACCGGTACCACCCCCTGGTCCGGGAGGCGCGCGAGCGGGTCCGCAGCGGTGCCGCCGGGCGGATCTACACCATCTCCGGGCGATACCTGCAGGACTGGCTGGTGCGCGCCGCCGACGACAACTGGCGCGTGGATCCAGCCCTGGGCGGCGCGTCCCGCGCGTTCGCGGACATCGGATCGCATCTGGTCGACATGCTGGAGTTCGTGACCGCGGACCGGATCAGCCGACTGGCCGCGCTCACCAGCACGGTGCTCCCGCAGCGGTCCGCGCGCGACCGGGTCGGCACCGAGGACGCCGCGGCGGTGACCTTCGAGACCACGGGCGGCGCGATCGGGACGCTGCTGGTGTCCCAGGTCGCGCCGGGGCGTAAGAACATGCTCGAGATCGAGATCGCGTTCGCCAACGAGACCCAGCTGTTCAACCAGGAGCGCCCCGACGTCCTGTGGCTGGGCGGTCGCGACGGCAGCCGGGTCGTGGACCGCGGCAACGGCGGGCTGTCCGCCGACGCCGCCCGGCTCTCGGTGGTCCCGGCCGGTCATCCGCAGGGTTACCAGGACGCGTTCAACGCCTTCGTCGCCGACACCTACGATGCGCTCGCCGGCGGCGAGCCCGAGGGCCTGCCGAGCTTCGCGGACGGCGCGCGGGCGGTCGCGGTCACCGAGGCCGTGTTGCGCTCGGCCCGCGAGCGGACCTGGACCGAGGTCGCCGCCCCCGCGGCACTACGAGAGAAGGTATAAGCCATGGCCGATCGACGCGACGTGACCCTGTTCACCGGGCAGTGGGCGGACCTGCCCTTCGAGGAGGTGGCCCGGCTCGCGGCCGGGTGGGGATTCGACGGGCTGGAGATCGCCGCCTCGGGCGACCACCTCGATCTGGAGCGGGCCGACCAGGACGAGAAGTACCTCCGGAGCAGGCTGGAGATCCTGGATCGGCACGGCCTGCGGGTGCACGCGATCTCCAATCATCTTGCCGGGCAGGCGGTCTGCGACGATCCCATCGACTTCCGGCACCAGGGCATCCTGCGCCCGTCGCTGTGGGGTGACGGCGAGCCCGAGGGGGTGCGACAACGCGCCGCGGAGGATATGAAGCGCGCGGCCCGCGTCGCGCGAGGCCTGGGCGCGGGCGTGGTCACCGGCTTCACCGGCTCGAGCATCTGGCCCTATGTCGCGCAGTTCCCGCCGGTCGCCGCGGCCGTGATCGACGCAGGCTACGAGGACTTCGCGGCCCGCTGGCATCCGATCATCGACGTGTTCGAGGACGAGGGGGTGCGCTTCGCGCTCGAGGTGCATCCCTCGGAGATCGCCTACGACTACTGGACGACCCGCCGCGCCCTCGAGGTCATCGGGCACCGCCCCGGCTTCGGCCTGAACTGGGATCCGAGTCATCTGGTGTGGCAGGGACTGGATCCGGTGACGTTCATCGTTGACTTCGCCGACCGCATCTACCACGTGGACTGCAAGGACACCCGGCTGCGGCCGCCGAACGGCCGGGCCGGCATTCTCGGCTCTCACCTGCCGTGGGGCGATCCGCGGCGCGCGTGGGACTTCGTCTCCACCGGGCGCGGCGACATCCACTGGGAGGATGCCTTCCGCGCCCTGGAGTCGATCGGCTACGGCGGCCCCATCTCCGTCGAGTGGGAGGACGCCGGGATGGATCGCAGGCACGGCGCCGCCGAGGCCGTGGCCTTCGTGCGGTCGCTGCTGTGGGAGCTGCCCGAGACCCGGTTCGACGCCGCATTCGACCAGCGCGGGTCGGATTCGTCCGCTTCGAACCCGGTCGATTGAAAATTCGATGTAAACCGCTAGCATTTGCCGCCGGTTGCGGATACTTTTGATCGACCACCGTCATAACTATTCGGGTCACCTCGTGATCCATCTGACGAGAGGACGGTCATGGGCCACCTGGAACAGACCCCGCAGTATGCTGTCGACCTGATCACCTTCGCACACCCCACGACCTGGTCGTGCTCGGACCTCGCCGACCTCGCCACCGGGCAGTGGCCCGATGCCGTACGCCTGTGGGACCGCCTGCTCGATCTGGTTGCGGCCTCGGGCGCGACCGGGATCGAGCTCACCTTCGAACCCTTCGGATGGCGCACCGGAACCCTGGCCTACGGGGATGCCGCGGGTCTCACGGCACGGCTCGCGGACCGGGGGCTGGCGGTGACCAGCGGATATTTCGTCGGCACCGAGACCCCCGACCTGCTCGACGCGCACCGGCGCGCGGACCTGGTCCGGCGGGCGGGCGAGTACGCGGACCTCCTGCTGGCCTGCGGCGCGGACACGATGGTCGCGAGCCTGCCGCGGCGGCTCCCGTCCGGCGCGGACGACAGCGAGTTCGTCGCGGCCGTCGTCGAGGGAATTACCCGGGTGGCCGCGGCGGTCGTGCAGCGCGGATGCCGGTTCGCGCTGCACACCGAATCGCATTCGGCCTTCTGGACCGCCGCCGATATCGACCGGTACCTGGCCCTGCTCGACCCCGACCTGGTCGGCTTCTGCCCCGACACCGCGCACATCACCCTCGCCGGTGACGACCCGGTCGCGGTCTGCGGCAAGTACCGCGACCGCATCGCGCTCGTGCACTGGAAGGACGCGGCCGGGACGCTGCCGATCGATCCGCCGGACGTCGAGGACGTCTTCGCCACGCACACGCCCCACTTCCGGCCGCTCGGCGGCGGAGAGGTCGACCTCCCCGCGCTCATCGATGAATTCCTCGACGCCGGACCGCTGTCCAGGGTGCTGCTCGAGGTCGATCAGGCGGTCGATCCCGTCGCCGCCGTTCGCGAGTCCATCGCCACCTTCGCCACCATGCTCGCCCGAGCGTGAGATCCGCCCGCCCCACCCACAGGAATAAGCCATGAGCTCACCGCACGCCGCCCATCGGGCACCATATATCCGTCGATTCCTCGCCCCGGTCACCGCAATCCTCACCGCGCTCGCCCTGGCCCTCACCGGCTGCAGCCTCAGCTCCTCGGGGGGCGGCGACAAGGTCCTCACCGTCGCCATCTGGAAGGGCTACGGCGCCGACCTGCCCTGGGTCGCACAGGATTTCAAGGCCAAGACCGGCGCCACCCTGCGTTTCCAGTACATCGACTCCGAGGATAATCTCATCCAGCTGATGAGCAAGGCCGACGGCAGCATCGACGTCGGGCTGCCCAACCTGCAGTACATCGGCAGGGGCATCGACCAGGGCGTGTTCCTGCCGCTGGACACCGGCCGCCTGGACAACTACAACGACCTCTACAAGCGGTTCTCCGGGCTCGGGGAGATTCGCTCGGCCGGGAAGCTGTACGGCCTGCCGTGGACCTGGGGCAGCACCGGATTGTTCTATAACGCCAAGGACTTTCCGACCGCCCAGACCTCGCTGAACGCGCTATGGGATCCGGCGAACAAGGGCAAGGTCGCCGTGATCGATGACGCGAACGTGGTCGTCCCGATCACCGCCCTGCGTCTCGGGCTCGACCCGCAGAACCCCGATATGAGCAAGATCCGCCCGGCACTGGCGCAGCTGAAGAGCAATGCGAAGACCATCTACTCCTCCGGCACCGACCTGGCCAAGGCCATCTCCACCGGCACGGTCGACGTCGGCATCGGCAATTCGGACGAGGTCGGCGGGATCGAGGGCGATACGCCCGGGCTGACCTACACCATCGCGCACGAGGGCGCCGTCGGCTGGATCGACAACTGGGCGATCTCGGCGAAGAGCAAGCACCAGGATCTCGCCTACCAGTGGCTGAACTACATGACCAGCAGCGACTTCCTGAACAAGTACGTCGGGCCCCCCGCCAACCAGGCCCCGGCGCCCGCCAACGAGACCGTCGCCAAGCAGTTCAACCAGAGCATCCTCGATCGCCTGCAGGCCAACCCCGACAAGATCGACAGCCTGGTCCTGCAGCTGCCCGAGCCCGCGGACCGGCTCCAGGCGTGGAACGACGCCTGGCAGGAAGCCAAGGCGAGCTGAACCCCATGACCGACCTGATGACATCGCCGCCGGGGCTGCGCCCCGACGGAACGACGGCCGGTACCGTGCCGCGCACGCGCCGGTATCGGCCGGGGGCGGCGGCCACCACCGCCATGCTCGCCCCCGGCACGGTTGTGCTGCTGTTGTTCGCGGCCGCCCCGATGGTGGCGCTGCTGGTCACGGGCTTCAGCCACGACTCGGCCTTCACGTTCGCGAACTTCTCCAAGGTGCTGCACACCGCGGTCTATATGCGGCTGTTGGTGCGGACTCTGGTGGTGGCCCTCATCGTCACAGTGGTCTCACTGGCCGTCGCGTGGCCCGCGGCATGGGCGCTGGCCAGGTACGTCGGCCCGCGACCGCGCCAGCTCATCCTCGTGCTGGTGATCGTTCCCTACGTGACCTCGCAGCTGCTGCTCATCTACGGGTTCATCACGCTGATCCAGTCCGACGGGCCGCTGATGAAGGTGCTGTCCCTGGTCGGCCTCGACGCGCACTCCTCGATCATGTACACGCCCGCCGCCGCGGTGCTGATGATGATCTACGAGAGTATCCCGACCGGAATCCTCGTCATGTATTCGGCCGCAACGCAAGTGGACGATTCGGTGCTGGAGGCGGCGCGGGCCCTGGGCGCGGGCCGGGCCTTCGTCCTGACCCGGGTCGTGTGGCCGCTCAGCGTCAACATGCTCGTCATCGGTTTCGCGCTGACCTATGTGCAGACCGTGGGCGCCTTCGCCGAGCCCGGGATCCTCGGCGGCCCGAGCGGGCAGCTGCTCGGCAATGCGATAGAGGCGCAGCTGCATTCGGGGACGGACCGGCCGTTCGCGATCGCCATGGCGCTGGTGCTGCTGCTGTGCAGCCTGGTCGTGGTCGGGCTCGTCTCGCTCGTGCTGCGACGGACCCAGGGTGACGGGAGGTCGCGCCGATGAACCGGCATCGTCTGCTGATGAAGGCCTGGCTCGGCCTCGTACTTGTCGTGCTGGCCCTGCCGATCCTGTGCATGATCGCGCTGTCCTTCAACCGATCCCGGTACGGCACCCTGCCGTTCCACTTCTCCCTGGACTGGTATCGCGGGCTCGCCGGCGATACCGCGCTGATCGACGCGCTGCGCACCTCCATCGAATTGGCCGCCGAAGTCACCGTGCTCAGCGTGGTCCTGGGCACGCTGCTGTCCTTCGGCGTGGTCCGCGCCCGCCCGGTGGTCTCGGGGACGCTGAGCCAGCTGCAACTCATGGTGCTCACCGTGCCCGCGATCATCCTGGCCGCGGGCCTGCTCACGGTCTTCGACTGGTTCGGTCTGGGCCAGAGCACGACCGGACTGGTGATCGCCTCGGTGGTGACGTCCATGCCATTCGTGGTGCTGGTGGTCTCCGCCAGGCTGCGCGATCTCGACCCGCGCTACGCCGAGGCGTCCCGCACCCTCGGCGCCGGGCCGATGCGGACGTTTGCGACGATCACCGCCCCGCTCGTGGCGCCGGCGATCGTCGCCGGTGCGCTGCTGGCATTCGTCATGTGTTTCAACAACTTCGCGATCCAGCTCTTCACCGCGCCCATCGGGGTCTCCACCCTCCCGGTGCAGATCTATTCGATGGTCCGGCTCGGGGTCACGCCCGACGTCATCGCGCTCGGCACCATCATCGTGTGCTGCACGGTGGCCATCATCGTGATCCTGCACCTGGTCACCGGGAGCGCGGCTCGCGTCTTCATCCGCACGAACAAGGAGGACTAGCGATGGCGCGCCTCACCATCGAGCAGGTCAGCAAGGCCTACCACGGCACCACGGTGCTGCAGCCGCTCGACCTGGACGTCCCCGACGGCAGCTTCTGCTGCATGCTCGGCTCGTCGGGCTCCGGAAAATCCACGCTGTTGCGCATCGTCGCGGGACTCACCGAGCCGGACGGCGGCAGCGTGCACATCGGTGACCGCGATGTCACCCGGCTGAGCGTGGAGCGTCGCAATATCGGCGTCGTCTTCCAGAACTACGCTCTGTTCCCGCACCTGTCCGCCAGGTCCAACGTGGCGTTCGGGCTGCGGGCGCGCGGCGTCGGCCGTCGCGAGGCCCGGCGCCGCGCGGACGAACAACTCGAACTCGTCGGCCTGGGGCCGCATGCCGACCGGGCGCCGTCGCAGCTCTCGGGCGGCCAGCAGCAGCGCGTCGCGCTCGCACGTGCCCTGGTGACCAGTCCCGACCTGCTCCTGCTCGACGAACCGCTCAGCGCCCTCGACCGCAAGATCCGCGGCGAGATGCAGGCGGAGCTGAAGCGGGTACACCGGGAGACCGGGTTGACCACGGTCATGGTGACGCACGATCAGGACGAGGCGCTGGACCTGGCCGATCAGGTCATCATGCTCGATCAGGGCATCGTTGCGCAGCACGGCAGGCCCGCGGAGCTGTACGAATCGCCGGTGAGTGCATTCGTCGCGAGCTTCCTGGGCGCCTTCGCATTGGGCACCGGCACGGTATCCGCCGGGGCCATCGAGATCGGCGGGGTGACGCTGTCGGTGCCCCGGCTCGCGCTGCCCGCCGGTTCCGCCGCCGAGGTCCTGGTCCGCAGCGAGCGGGTGCTGGTCAACGGCGGCGACGGTCACGCCGGCATCGTCCGGGCGGTCGACTTCCACGGGGCCATCGCGCGGATCGCAATTGTGGTCGGAGAGCTGGAGGTCCCCGCGACCGTCCTGGCCCAGGACGCCGCCGATATCCGGGTCGGGGACGCCGTCACGGTGTCGCTCGTGCCCGGTTCCCTGCACATTTATCCGAGCAAGGAGGCGTTCGCCGGTGTCTGATACCGACGTCCTGATCATCGGCGGCGGCATCATGGGCGCCGCCATCGCCCGGCTGCTCCGCGAGCAGCGGCCCGCCGCCGAGATCACCATCGTCGACGCCGGGCCGCCGCTGGGTCCTGTTGTCGGACAGCATCTTCACGATGTGCAGGACCCGCAGCTGTGGGAGGCATACAACTGGGCGGTGTCCGCCGGAGTGCAGTCCCTGTACGTCGGTGCCGCGACGCGCGATCACGTCGCAGCCGACATCGCCGACGTCGAGCCGGGAATGTATTTCCTGTCCGACTTCCGGGACGATGCCGCCGCGATGCCCGGTGCCGCGATCGGCTGGAACGGCGGCGGCATGGGGGTGCACTGGACCGCGGCGACGCCGTGGCCCTACGGATTCGAGGTGCCTGCCTTCATCGACGCCGCGCAATGGGCCGCCGACCTCGCGACCGCCCAGCGCACCCTGCAGGTTCATCCCCGTCCGTACGGGCCCAGCCCGGAGGGCGACCGGGTGCTCGAGGAGCTGGCCACGGTGTTCGGCCCGCTGTCCGATCCGGGCAGGGGTCCGCAGGCCATGCCGATGGCGGTCACGCCGGATGGCGCCGGGTATGCCGAACGGGTCGGGCCCGGCCGGATCTTCCCGCCCCTGCACACCGGCGACGATCCGGCCTTCCGTCATCGCGCCCACACCCTGTGCCTGGCCGTCCTGCACGACGGCCAGCGGGCCACGGGCGCGCGGTGCAGGGACCTCGGCACGGGGGAGGAGTACGTCGTGACCGCGGATCACGTCGTCGTCTGTGCCGACGCGATGCGGACACCACAACTGTTGTGGGCGTCGGGAATTCGATCCACCGCCCTCGGCCGCAATCTCAACGAGCACGCGTTCCTGTCCGGCCGGGTCATCGTCGACCTCGACCGGCTCGGGATCGACGTGGGCGCGATCGCCCCGCCGTGGCGCGGCGAGAGCGTCACCGGGTCGTACTGGCTGCCGCACAGCGGCCCTCGCCAGCCGTTCCAGGGCCAGATCTCCACTCAGCCCATTCTCGCCGACGACCTCCGCACGCCGGTCGGTCTGCTGACCGGGCTGTCCTGGTACGTGCCGTTCGAGACCCACGACGGCAACTACCTGGAATTCTCCGACGACGAGCACGACCTGGCGGGCATGCCCAGGATCACGGTGCATTTCGCGCCGACCGAGCGGGACCTGGCCACCCTCGAGACCGGGCGCGCCGGGCAACGTCTGGCTGGCGATACTCTCGGCGACTTCGACCCCGACGCAGACTCGGCACTGCTCGCCGCCGGCTCCTCCCTGCACTACACCGGCACCGTCCGTATGGGACCGGCCGACGACGGCACCAGCGTCTGCGACACCGACGGCAGGATCTGGGGCATGGACAACGTCTACGTCGCCGGAAACGGCGTCGTGCCAACACCTTTGGCCTGTAATTCCACCCTCACGGGCATGATCACCGCCGTCCGGGCAGCACGGGCGCTGGCGGTAGCCCTCGAATCGGTGAAATAACATCCCGCAACTTGCCACCATGATTACTTGGAATATCAACCGGGGACCGTCACGGCGTGACGTCGACCAGGACCTTGCCGACCGCGCCGCCTTCGACTGCCCGGTGGGCATCCGCGGTGTGGTGGAGTGGAAAACGGACCAGGGGCAGGCCGTGTTCCTCGCCGACCGGCAGGGCGTCGTCACCGACGGCGGCGGCGACGTCTGCGACGGCCGCGGCGCGGACCTCAGGACCGGCGGTGTAGAGCACGATGAACTGCATGCGGGTGTTGCGCACCATGTTCTGCAGCACGTTCAATTCGACCGGCTGACCACCGTCGTTGGCGTAGGTCGAGATGGCGCCGCGAGGCCGCAGCACGGCCAGGTCCAGGGCGAGGTTCGTGCCCAGCGCCACCTCGGCGACGATGTCCACGCCGTCGGCGGCGATCGCGCGGATCTCGGCGGCAGGGTCGCCCTCGCGATAGTTGACCACGTGGTGGGCGCCGGCGGCGGTGGCCAGCCGTGCCTTCTCGGGGCTGCTGACCGTGCTGATCACGGTGGCTCCGGCCCACCGGGCGAGCTGGATCACCGCGTGCCCGACCGCCCCGGCCCCGCCCGCGGCGAGCACCACTTTGCCCGCCAGCGCGCCGGGCCGCAGCCGGCGCGGCCCGTCCTCGGCGACGGTGAGTGCCCGGTGCGCGGTCAGTGCGGGAACACCGAGAGCGGCGCCGACATCGAAACCGGCCTCGTCCGGCAGCGGGACGGCCTGCCCGGCCGGTACGACGGTGAATTCCGCGGCGGTGCCGGTGGGCCGGCCCGCTGCGGCCATAAACAGCCACACCCGCTGGCCGACCCGGCTCTGATCGACTCCCGCGCCGACGGCGTCGATCACACCGGCGCCGTCCAGGTGCGGCGTGATCTCCGGGAACGCCATGGCCTGGGCGGCGCGGGCCTGCCAGTCGGTGGGGTTGACCCCGGACACGGCCACCCGGACGCGGACCTCGCCGGGAGCGGGCACGGGCGGTTCGCGGTCGACCAGTTGGAGAACGTCGGGACCGCCGTTGTCGCGGTAGACCACGGCCTTCACGACGCCGCACCGATCGCGACATTGTTGGTGCGGGACTCCACGGCGTCGAGAGTGGCCAGTGTGTGCGCGTCGAAGGTGATCTCGCCGACCGTCATATTGGCCTCCAGGTGGGTGGGGTCGCCGGTACCGGGGATGAGCAGGATGTTCGGCGCGTGGTGCAGCAGCCAGGCCAGGCCGACCTGGGACAGGGTCACGTTCAGGGACTCGGCCACGGCGTGCACGGCCGGCTCGTCGGTGACCTTGGGCAGGCTCGGGAATCCTCCGCCGAGCGGGAAGAACGGCACCCACGCGATGCCCTCGGCCGTGCACAGCCGCAGCGTGTTCTCGTCGTCCCGGGAGACGAGGCTGTAGGCGTTCTGCACGCAGGCGATGCCGGCCGGCAGGGCGCGGCGCAGGACATCGAGGGTGACGCTGCTCAGGCCGATTGCGCCGATCTTGCCCTCGTCACGCAGGGCGGTCATGGTCGCCAACTGGTCGTCGAGGTCGACCACCTGCTCACCCTCCGGACGCAGTCCGGGGCCGGTATCCAGGCGTCGGAGGTTGACCACGGGGAGTTGGTCGACGCCGAGGCTGCGCAGGTTGTCCTCGACGCTGGCCCGCAGCTGTTCGGGCCGCTGCGCGATCCGCAGCGGCACCGGCCCGCCCGGGTTGGGGTCGGCGCCGACCTTGGTGACGACCAGCACGTCGTCCTCGGGGCGCAGGGCTGCACGGATCACGGCGTTGGCGAAGCCGAAGCCGTAGAACTCGGCGGTGTCGACGTGGTTCACGCCGAGCTCGACGGCACGCCGGAGCAGGGCGACGGCCTCGTCGTGGCGGTCGTGCAGCCGCGGGAGTTGGGCCGCGCCGTAGCCGATCCGGGACACGGAGCGACCGGCAATGGAAGCGGTGGAGGTGTTGATGACGAGTCTCCTCGGTCGGTGGTGGTGTTATGCCGCTACCTTATAGAATTGTGATGACAGATTTCAATAGTTGTCAGTCAGATGGCAAGGTTTGACCGCCGACTCGGTGGCGACATAGGTTCACGAGGCCGATGACGTGACCAGCAGACAAGGAGGCCCGATGCGCGGGGAGCCGCTCGACGCGGAGACGATCGTGTCGGCCACCGAGGAGATCCTGCGCCGTCACGGTCCGGACAAGACGACGGTGCTTGACGTCGCACGGCAGCTGGGCGTGAGCCACGGCAGCGTGTACCGGCACTTCGCGTCCAAGGCCGCGCTCCGCGAGGCCGTGATCCGACGCTGGCTCGACCAGGTGCGGGACGAACTCACCGCCGAGGCGCACAACTCCGAACTACCCTCGGCCGAGCGGTTGAGAGCACTGCTCACCACCATGTTCGCCATCAAATGGACGAAAGCCAGGGAAGACCCGGAGCTGTTCGCCACCTTCCGGGCGCTGGCGGCTGAGCACAGCACGGTGTCCGCCAGCCATGTCGGCTTCCTGGTCGCCCAGGTGCGGGACATCATCATCGACGGTATCGCCACCGGCGACTTCGTTGCGGGCGAGCCGGAAGTGATCGCACGGGCCGTCCTGAACGCAACGAGCCGCTTCCACGACCCGACACACGCCGCGGAATGGCACTCCCCCGAGACCGAAGGGGACTCCGCGGCGGTCGTCTCGCTCATCATCGACGGCCTCCGAGCCCGGTGACGTTCTCGGGGTGACGTTGGTCGGCAGTGACGGGGCGGCTGCCGCCGAGAGCCGGACCTGGCCGCAACGGCCGGCCAAATGCGTCCCGGAGTGTACCGTCCTGCCTCAGACGGTGCCGTCGTGCACCGGATAGTGGATGACGACCACACCGCCGGTGGCGTAGTTGACGACATCGGCGGTCGCCCGCTGGCCGTACTCCGACGCCTGTGCCGCGGCCATGGCGGCCGCGTCAGCGAACTCGGCTTCGAAGACCGCGAAATACGGCGTTTCTCCCCTCTTCGCCGCCACCTCGAAGCTGTAGCGCCACGCAAGCAGGCCGGGCCACTTCATGACCAGTGGAAGGTGGTTGGTCACGTAGTAGTGGC
>Ga0185299_10000634_pt1 | contig 87484 bp, 88 predicted proteins | sample PaiPotPPA55metaG_FD_128002 | JGI IMG/M metagenome (GOLD analysis project Ga0185299, IMG submission 128002) | Iron sulfur acid spring bacterial and archeal communities from Banff, Canada, to study Microbial Dark Matter (Phase II) - Paint Pots PPA... ...
CTTTGGGCGCGATGACCTGGCCCGCGAAAAACGCATTGTCCCAGAGAGCCAGATCACCGACATTACTGACGAGATAGCCGGCCGACCACGCCCAACCTGAGCCAAAGCGGGGCGCGCGTTCCACGCGGCCCGCACGTGTACCGTAGCCGGTTGCAAAATCCCTCAGCTGCCCTTCGTTGGCGATCGTCGTGGTCGCGCGCATCCCGGCCAGGTCGATCACGTGTGAGAACAAGTAGTCGCTATAGCTCTGTCCGCTGACCAACTCGATGATGCGGCCGAGGATGATGTAATTCGTGTTGCTGTATTCCCAGCGCGCGCCCGGCGCAAAACGCAAAGGCTTACGCGCGATCAGCTTGATCATCGCATCAAATGAGGCGGGCCGACGCTCGGCCAGCACCTCGAAGTTTTTCTCCGCCGTATAATTTGGGATACCGGTCACTTGCCAAAGCAGCTGCCGGATCGTCACATCTGCGGCCGGAGGGTAGCTCTTGATGTATTGCCCCAGGCGATCGTCAAGAGTGAGCTTGCCGTCCTCGACCAGCTGCATGATTGCAGCTGCCGTGAACTGCTTGGTGATGGATCCGATCTCAAAGCGCGTACTCGTCGTAACCGGTGTTTTTTTTGCAACATTCTTCACTCCGTACGCCTTTTGATAGACGATCCGGCCGGCCGAGACGATCGTGATCTCCGCTCCGGGAACGCGATAGGTCCTGGCAGCGCGTTGCAGCGCGGCATCGACTCGGGCGGCGTCCGCGCTCGAAAACTCGCCGCTGGGGGGCGATGGGCTCGGCGAGGGCGTCGGCGCAGCGCTTCGCGCGCCAAGGAGCACGACGAGCAGAGCGCACGCGAGCAAGGAACGCATCACCGGATACCGCCTCACGCCGCTTTCACGGCAGCGACAAGATCGTCAACGGAGGCTTTTGCATCCCCGAAGAGCAGCTGGCAGTTCGGCATTTCGTACAGCGGATTGTTGATGCCGGCAAAGCCCGAACGCATGCTGCGCTTGAGCACGACGACGTTTGAGGCTTTGTCCACGTCGAGAATCGGCATGCCGTAGATCGGCGAGGAAGCGACATTGCGCGCTGCCGGATTGGTGACGTCGTTGGCGCCGATCACGAGCGCAACATCGGTTTGAGGAAATTCCGGATTGATGTCGTCCATGTCGTAGAGCGCAGGGTAAGGCACGTTCGCTTCGGCGAGCAGCACGTTCATATGCCCGGGCATGCGGCCGGCGACCGGATGGATCGCGTACTTGACCGTGACGCCGCGCTTTTCTAATTCGTCGGCTAGCCTTTTGACGCTGTGCTGGGCTTGTGCAACCGCCATGCCGTAGCCGGGCACCACGATCACTTGGCCGGCATACGCGAGCATCGTCGCGACATCGTCGACGGTTGCGCTGCGAACGTTTTGCGCGGCGCCGCTGCCCGCCGCTGGCGAGGTAGCGCTCACCGCGCCAAAAGCGCCGAAGAGCACGTTTGCCAGGGAGCGGTTCATCGCGCGTCCCATCAAGATCGTCAGCAGCGTGCCGGATGCGCCGACGAGCGCGCCGCTGATGATCAACACGTTGTTGCTTAAGGCAAGGCCAGTCAGGGCGACCGCAAGTCCCGTGAACGAGTTGAGCAGTGAGATGATGACGGGCATATCCGCGCCGCCGATCGGCAAGACGAAGAGAACGCCGAGTGCGAGCGCCGCGGCGAGCATCGTGAAGAACGGCCAGAGGGGCTCCGGCGAGCCGTGCAGCGTGACGATGAAAGCGGCCAATGCCACGGCGCTCAGCGCGATGACCGCATTGACGACCTGTTGTCCAACATAGGTGATGGGGCGCCCCGTCATCACTTCTTGCAGTTTCAAAAATGCGATGATGCTGCCGGCGAAGCTGACCGAACCGATGATAGCGCTCAGGACGATCGTGACGCCTTGGTCGTACGAAAGCGCGATCCCACGCGCGGTTCCACCGTTTTCCATAACGAAGAGAAAATCCGCGGTCGACACGAGTGCTGCCGCGCCGCCGCCGGCGCCGTTGAAGAGCGCTACCATCTGCGGCATCGCGGTCATCTTGACGCGCAGCGCGGAGAACAAGCCGACCAAGGTGCCGAGCACGACACCGAGCGCAACGATCCACCAGGAGACGATCCCGCTGCCAAGGAGCGTGGCGAGCAAGCCGATCAGCATCCCGACTGCAGCAATGCGATTGCCCATGCGCGCAGTAGCGGGCGAGCTCAAGTAGCGCAGACCGAGGATGAAGAGGATTCCGGTGATCAGATAGGCGAGATCGAGCCATACGGAGGTGACGGCTTGCGTCACTTCTTCACCGTCGTGCGCGGCTTGAACATCTGCAGCATACGCTCGGTAACGGCAAAGCCCCCGACGACGTTGATCGTCGCGAGCATCACTGCAACGATCGAAAAGACGGCGCCTAGCGGAGGGAAGGCGGCGCCGGCGACCAGCAGCGCTCCCACCAGCACGATACCGTGAATCGCATTGGTGGCCGACATCAAGGGCGTGTGGAGCGTGGTTGGCACTTTCGAAATCACTTCGAAACCCACGAACACCGCCAGAATGAAGACGGTGAGTTCCGCCAGCAGGTGCTGCACCTAAGAAGGCACTCCGGTTTTCTGTAAGGCGGCCAGGGTAGGACCGTGTACGATCTCGCCGTCGTGTGTCAGCGTCGTGCCTTTAACGATCTCATCGGTAAAATCCAGGTTCAGTCGTCCATCTTTGATCAACAGCTGGAGCAGCTCCAGTACGTTGCGCGAATAGAGCTGGCTCGCATGATACGGCAACGTCGCGGCGAGGTTTGTTAGACCGATGATCGTGACGGCGTGCGCGACCGTTGTTTCGCCGGGCTTGGTCAGCGCGCAGTTTCCGCCCGCTTCGGCCGCCAGATCTACGATGACGGAACCGGCCTGCATCGCGCGGACCGCTTCCTCCGTGATCAGCAAGGGCGCGCGTACACCCGGCACCAAAGCCGTCGTGATCACGACATCGGATGCTCCGATATGCTCGATCATGAAGCGCCGCTGCTTATCAATTTGCTCGGGCGTCAGCTCCTTGGCATATCCGCCCGCGCCTTCCGCATCGGCGCCCACATCGATCTCCAAAAATGTCGCGCCCAGACTTTCCACCTGCTCCTTGACGACGGCGCGGGTGTCATACGCGTGTACGACCGCCCCTAAACGCCTCGCCGTCGCAATCGCTTGCAGGCCGGCCACGCCGGCGCCCAAGACCAACACTTTGGCGGGGCGTATCGTACCGGCGGCGGTCGTGAGCATCGGAAAGAACTTTGGCAGTGCGCAGGCCGCGAGCAGCACCGCTTTGTACCCCGCGATGTTGCTTTGCGATGATAGCGCGTCCATCGCCTGCGCGCGGGTGATGCGCGGGATCGCGTCCATCGAAAGCGCGGTCAAGTTGTGTTGCGCGAGCCGCTGCACGTACGCCGGATCGCCCAGCGGCGCAAGGAAGCCGATCAGCACGGTGTTTGCCTGCATTCTTTGCAGTTCTTGATCCGTGGGACGCGCGACTTTGACGATGATGTCGGCCTGCGATAAGAGCGGCTCGGGGTTGGAGGCAATGCTCGCGCCGGCAGCCTCGTAGGCGGAATCGTCGAAACCGGCGCGTTGACCGGCGTCGTGTTCAACCGAGACGGCTACGCCGGCCTTGGTCAATCTCGAGACCGACACCGGAACGAGCGCGACCCGTGCTTCGGCTGCGCCTTCCTTTAGAACGGCGACATTCACCCGCGCGAGGTTGGCGCGCGGTCCGCGTTATCCCTACTGCGGGTTGTTGATGTGGCCGAGAAACAGGATCTGCTGCGAACGGTCGTCACGCAGGATGAAGTAGAACGGATGGTCGACGATCATGTGCTCGCTCGGCGGCATTATTGCTTTGAGCGAGATTACGACCGCGGTCGCCGCTGCAGCCTGCGTGCCGGCTTCATCAACGCGCACGTAGGTTACATGATTGACGCGGCTGATATACACGGCGCTCGCAGTCATCCGGGAAAAATTAGCGGCCGCGGGGTTGAATGCGATTCCCATGCCGAGTTGCGAGAGCGGTTCGTTCAGCTCGGTCTTAAAGTTGGCCGTAAAGCGCGGCATCTGCAACGCGATCATCGTTGGGTGCAACGTGCTTCTAGCGTGCTCAAACCCAACCAGCGAGAAAGGAGCCTTCGATTGGCTGGCCGGCAGAAAAACATACATTGCAAAGCGATCGCCGCGATAAGGCAGGCGCGCAAGCTGCCAATCGACGCCCTTGGCGTACTCGAAATCGGCCGATTGGCGCATCATACTGACCCTATGCGCCGAACCGTTAGCGCCGTGGAAAGGCGCCGGAGAGGTTGCATGCGGGTCGAAGGGTTGCGACCACTTCGCTTTGAGCGCCAGAGCATTTGCAAGCACCGCGCGGTCAAGCGTATCGAACCGATCGAGGGTCTTGGGGATCAATCCCAGCGTATTCGCTTTGATCCAGCCGTTGAGCTGAGCTAGCCCGGCGGCGTCAAACGCGATATTCGCGACTTTAGCGCGATATGATTTCTGCATCAAGTTCTCGTATTGAGGATGAATCCGAAACCCATTGTTGACCCAAAGCGAATCGGCGATCGAGAACTCCACGTCATTCTGCGGTTGCAGCAAACTCTCCAGGAGAGCCGCATTCTCGGCATTGAGCTCGGCATCGGAAAGGCTGCCCGTGTGCAACGTCGTCGCAATCGCATCGCGCGTTTGGGCGCCTGCGCCGTTCTGTGCCATCGCCAGTGCAAGCGCGACGCTCGTTGGCGAGATGACGACGTTCTGTCCTGGATTGGCGGTCAGCGTTTTGCCGAACAGGTCGAAACCGAACGCGTTGTAGCGCGCCGCGAGAGGCGGCGCCGTCGTGCTCGTCGCGGCGACCGTGCACAGACAGATCGCGAGCGCGGCTAGAACGCGAAAGAGTACTGCTGTGGCGATAATTCGCATAGTATTGCTCCGAGTCCAAGCTCAACGGATGACGTACCACCTTTGTAACCGCAAGCCCTAGTTTGTCCTGCGCTTAGTCCGCGGAGCATCTGGTCCCAGTGTCATGCTGAGCTTGTCGAAGCATGACCATGCGACGCGCCAGCAACAGCCTACGGCGCAATCGAGATCGTGTTCTTGAGGACCCCGATCCGCTCGATTTCGACTTCAACGAGATCACCGTCTTTGAAGAACTCGGGTGGCGTACGGGCAAAACCAACGCCCTCAGGTGTGCCGGTCGCGATGATGTCACCCGGGTCGAGCGTCATGCCCACAGACAACTCGGAGATGATCCGAGCGACCGAGAAAATCATCGAGCGCGTGGACGCGAATTGCTTGCGCTCCCCGTTGATCTTGAGTTCGAGCTGAAGCGCCTGCGGGTCGCCGACCTCGTCCGGCGTCACGATCCAGGGGCCGATCGGACAACTTTCGTCTAAACTCTTGCCTTTGAACCACTGCAGGTGCGCGCGCTGCACGTCCCGCGCGGTTATGTCGTTCAGGCACGTGTAACCGAAAACGTGCTCGAGGGCGCGCTCTGGTGAGATGTCACGGCCGCCACGTCCGATGACGATCGCGAGTTCGCCCTCCCAATCGTATTGATCGGAAACCCTCGAAGAGAAATGAAGCGTCGCATCCGGATCGGCGACTGCCGTGCGGGCCTTGGTAAAGAATGTCGGCACGTCGGGAAGCTTGAGCTCGCGCCCCGCCGCGCGCGCGCCTTCCCGCGCGTGCTCCAAGTAATTGCGTCCGACGCAAAAGACGTTTTTTTGAGGAACGAGCGGCGCGCACAATCGTACCTCCTGCAAGGGAAAGCGCGTGCCTTCGCGGGCACGTGCCGCAAGGAGATCCAGTTGCCTGCGATCCAAGCCGGCACAAGCCAGCAGCGATTCGCAATCAAGTGCGAAAACGCAGTCATCGACGAGAATCCCTGGACGCCGCGTCGTTCCACCGGCCTGCGTACGCCCCTCGCGATCGCGAAACGTTAGCAGGCGCAGTCGATCAACCTCGCCGCCTGCACGGCTTTAGGTTCTTTGACGGGTAAGATGCCAGCTGTCGCAGTAGACGCAATGATACGTGTGCAGCACGTCGCTCATGCCGTTCATTGCTGCGAAAGCTCGGGCTGCTTCTTCCGAATCATACGCGTCCTTCGATCTGCAGCTGCGTTCGATGTCGCGATCGAACGACACATCGAGGTCACCGCGGTTGCGCAGCCACCAGTCCATTTTAAGCCGGCTTGGGTTTAGGCGTGGCCGTAGGCCTAATAATTTGTTCCAGGCCAGGTAACGAGCGGTGCTCTGCGCGATTGCGTGCGTCGATCTGCAGCATGTCGGTCACGGCACCTTTCATATCGCCCCAGTTGCCCCCCTTTGATAGTAAGGCGACGCCGCGATGCACCCTTTGCGTCCTTGGATTGTAATCGTACATAACGCGGTATGTCCCGATGATCGCGTTGCCGTCAGGCTTGCGGATCCACATCTGTAAGACGTTTCCGTAGGTCTGCGCGTTGAAGGTGAGATTCTTGCACGACTTGCCGGACTTTACGCGCACGATTTGGCCCAAACGGTTTACCTGGACGACGAATTCCGTGTGCAGTGGAACAGTCGGCAAGTGCGGCGTCGGCAGCACCACGGGATGGCGCGGCGCAGTCTGCGCGACCACCGTGGCGCCCGAGAGGGCGAACAAGAAGACGGCGGCGCTTGCCGCGAGGCGTTGGCGTGTGGTCATGAAATCCTTAGTTGCGGGAGATGGCGGCAAACGCGCGTCCGCATGACGCGCACGCTACCACGACCTGAAAAACGGCGGGCTGGTTGCGCGCAGACCTCTCGGGTGGTTGGTCTTCATGTCTGCCGCAATAACGGCACCACGTCGAGGTTGAGTTCCCTTGCGAATGCCCTTCGTCCACGTCCACGCCTTCCACGTGCCCAAAGCGGGCCCTGTCATACTGAACCGGCGGGCAGGCGGGGGTGCTCGGATGCTGGCCGAACCTTCGAAGCTCGATGGTGGGCTCGACTTCAAAAGCCACGGCTGCGCTCCCCAACGGTTCGGCGCTCCTTCCCGAGAGCGCAACCGTGATGCTGCTCGACACCTACGGCTTGGTCTACCGCGCATATTTTGCGCTGCCGATCCTAACGACGACCAAAGGCGTGCCGATCAACGCCGCTTACGGCTTCACGATGATGCTGAACAAGCTCATCGCCGACGAGCGCCCGACCCACGTAATCGCCGCGTTCGATAAGGGAATGCCGCAAGCGCGCGTCGAGCTTTTTGCCGATTACAAAGCCAACCGCACCGAGTCGCCGGACGATCTGCGCAGCCAGTTTGTGCTGGTCCGCCAGATCCTGGACACTTACCACATACCGATCATCGAGCTCAGCGGTCAAGAAGCCGACGATGTCATTGCAACGCTTGCCCGAAAGGCGGGTCTGTCGCAGCAGCGCACGCTCGTCGTCACGGGGGATCTGGATCTGCTGCAAATCGTTGACGAGCGAACGACCGTATTGATGACTCGGCGCGGCATCACTGAGTTAGGACGCTACGACGTTGCGGCCGTCCGGGAGCGGTTCAGCTTGGACCCGAGCCAATTGCCCGATTATCGTGGCCTCAAGGGTGATCCGTCGGACAATCTCCCCGGCATACCGGGCGTCGGTGAAAAGACGGCCATCAAGTTGATCAAATCCGCCGGCTCACTGAATCGGCTGCTGGCAGAGCCGGCGCTTGCCGGTTCACAAAAGCTCGAAAAGCTGATCGAGCAATTCGGCGACCAAGCCAAAACCTGTCGCGACGTCTCGGTGGTCAGTTGCGATCTCGACGTCGACATCGATTGGGAAGGCAGCCGCTATGCGACGCCGCATAACGACGCGCTCTACAAACTCTATCGGGAATTGGAGTTCAAATCGCTCCTGGCCAAGCTCGACGTTCCCGTCGACCTTCCGATCTTTGCGCACGATGAGACGCTCAAAGGCAGCTGGCGATCGTACGTTAACGCAGTCGATCCACCGGACTACGCACGCCTGGCGGCGGATCTTCGACATTTGCAACCCAGTGCGCAATTAGGTATTGCACTACGCGCGGGTGGCGAGATCGGCGCCTCGGGCACACCGGGCAGCGGCATCGGGTTCCTGCTGGCATCCCTCGAGCACGAACCGGTCCGTTCCGCATTTTCGGAACTCTGGAACGGCGTGCAGCAACTCGTCGCATACGACAGTAAGGGAGTGCAGAGCGAACTGGGCCGGCACGGATTTCCGGCGCGGCAATTCGAGGATGATCCCATGATCGGTGCGCACTTGCTCAACCCGTCTCGGACGTTTGCAAAGCTGGCTGATGCTTGCACCGAGCTGCTCGATCAGGGGTTGCCCGAAGATGTCGGCGCATACGCGGATGCTGCGCTGCAACTTGTAAACGTCGAACGCGAACGGCTGTCCGAGCGCGGGCAGCTTCGGCTTTACGAGGACGTCGAGGTACCACTGGCCGCCATCCTCGCCAAGATGGAGCGCAACGGCATTGCGATCGATCCGCGCGAGTTGGAAATTCTCGCGGCGGAGATCGACGCCGCGATAGCGCGCTTGGCACACGAGATTTTCGATCTCGCCGGCCAAGAGTTCAACATCGGCTCGCCGCAGCAGCTCGGTACGATGCTCTTTACCCGCTTGGAGATTCCCGGTGGAAAACGGACGAAGACCGGCTGGGCGACCGGCGTCGAAGTCTTGCAAACGTTGGCGCGCGACTACCCGATTTGCGCGAAGGTGCTCGAGTACCGTGAAGTGACGAAACTTAAAAACACCTACATCGACGTCATCCCCAAACTGGTCGACCCGGACGGGCGGCTGCGGACCGTCTTCAACCAAACGACGACGGCGACCGGACGGCTTTCATCAACCAATCCGAACTTGCAAAATATTCCGGTGCGCGGGGAGCTTGGCCGGCGCATCCGGCGCGCTTTCGTGGCGCCGAGTTCCGATCGTGTGCTGCTGGCGGCGGACTATAGCCAGATCGAGTTGCGCCTGATGGCCCACCTTTCCGGCGACGAAGCGATGCGCCGCGCATTTTTGGAGCACCAAGACATCCATGATTTTACTGCGCGCCAAATTTTCAACATCGTGCCGCCGGACGGGGTCGACCCGAACCAGCGCCGCATTGCCAAGTCGGTCAATTTCGGCTTGCTCTACGGCATGTCGGATTTTGGCCTGGCGCAGCGCTTGGAGATCAGCCGCGCCGAGGCGAAAGCGATGACGCAGGCGTACTTCGCGCGCTTTCCGAGCGTGCGAGCCTATATCGATTCAGTCCTCGAACAGGGGCGCCGCGACGGCTACGTTTCGACGATCCTCGGCCGCCGCCGTTACATGCCCGCGCTGCGCTCGCCCAACTTTATGCTGCGCTCGGCCGCCGAGCGCGAAGCGACCAATGCGCCTCTGCAAGGTAGCGCCGCGGACCTCATGAAGCTGGCGATGGTGCGCGTTGACGCGGCGCTTTCGGACGCGAAGCTCGACGCGCAGATGTTGCTCCAGATCCACGACGAGCTGATCTTTGAAGTCGCGGGCTCCGACCTTTCGGCGCTCGCACCTTTGGTGCGTGAGAAGATGGAGTCAGCGTCGGAGTTAAGCGTGCCGATTGAGGTTACGCTCAAGACCGGCAGCAATTGGTACGACGTGGAAATGTACGACGATCGGTAGCGCCTTCTTGCTGGCGGCTTCCCTCGCAGCGGCTTCGCCGGCTCCAATGGAGTTCGCGCGCGTAACGCTGAATCTGCCGAACGCTACGCTCTTGCTTGAAGTCGCCGACACGGAGGCCAAGCAAGAGCGCGGACTGATGTATCGCACGATTTTAGCGCCGCACACCGGAATGATCTTCATCCTACCGCATGACGACGTCGTCGCATTCTGGATGAAGAACACGCTCATTCCGCTCGACATGGTGTTCGTCGGTGCTGACGGGTCGATACGGCTGATAGCCCAGAACGTTCCCGCCTCGGCGGCGCAAACGCCGGAGGACAACGTTGCACGCGTGGCGGGTTTTGCAAAATACGTTTTGGAGCTGCCCGCCGGTGAAGCCACCGCGGACGGGCTCCAGCCGGGAGTCGCGATCGCCGGGCTATCGAAGTTGCGCTAGGCCGCCGCAACTAGGGTCGGGCGCCCGCGGGTCGTAGGTTTCGCCTTGCCCGAACTGCCGGAAGTCGAAACGATCGCTCGCGGACTTTCCCATTTAGTGTTGGGGCGCACGGTCGCGCGCGTGCAGGTCTCTTTGTCCAAGATCGCCGTGGCGCCGCCGGGCGTCAATTTCAAACGCTCGCTGGTCGGAGAGCGCATCGTGCGGATCGAACGCCGGGGCAAATACGTCGTAATGCGCCTGGCATCGGGGCGGTCGCTCGTCACGAGCCTGCGCATGACGGGTCGCCTGATCTTTCAGCGCCATCGCGCCCGGGCGCCTCATCCCTACACCCATGTGAGCCTTGATTTCGAGGACGATTCTCGGCTCTGCTTTGCAGACGTGCGGCAATTTGGGCGGATGCGCCTCGTTGGGCCGGACGAGCGCTGGTCCTGCGCGCTCGGCGTCGAGCCGCTCTCTAAAGCCTTTACACCGCAGCGCTTTATCGGTATGCTTTCGGGGCGGAGAGTGCCGGTGAAGGTATTCCTCCTGGATCAGCGCCATATTGCCGGGGTCGGCAATATCTATGCATGCGAGGCGCTGTGGGAGGCTCGGATCCGACCCACGACGCAAGCCAAGGCGCTGACCAAACCGGCGATTCGCCGTTTACACACTGCGCTCGTCGACGTGCTGCAACGCGCGATCGAAATGCGTGGAACCAGCGTCGACGACTATGTCGACGCCGACGGTCTACGCGGCGGCTTTCAAAATGAACTCTCCGTATACGGGCGCCACGGCAAGGCCTGCCCACGTTGCGGCAAAACTCTCGTGCGAACCGTGCTGGCGCAGCGCGGAACCTGGTGGTGCAAACGCTGCCAGAAATAAGGAAATAGGAAGGTTAACTAAAAATCTCAACAACTGATTTGGCTCCGGTGCATGAAGAAGAGGATCAACTCGCGCTCGAGCAACGTCTCTACGAAGAATCACTCAAGGTCCTCGACGAGGGACAGGTCCTCAATGGACTGATCGTCGCGAAATATCAAGACGAGCTGCTGGTGGACATCGGCGGCAAATCCGAAGGCATTCTGCCCTTCCGCGAGCTCTCGCTCGCCATCGAGCCAAAAGAACTCAAAGTAGGCGACACGCTTGAGGTGATGATCCATCGGATCGACGACCAAGACGGTTCGCTCTTCCTTTCGGAGCGGCGCGCGCGCGCGCTGAAGACATGGGAGAAAGTTGTTGAGGCACACGATCGAGACGAAGTGATCGAAGCCACGGTCACGCAAGTCGTCAAGGGTGGAGTGCTCGTTGACCTTGGTATGCGCGGCTTCGTGCCCGCTTCACAGATCCGCCGCCAGCCCGTTGGCAACCTCGAGGAACTCGTCGGTCAGCGCTTGCGTCTCAAAGTGATCGATCTCGACCACAAGCGGCACCGCGTCGTGCTCTCGCAGAGGCTCGTTCTCGAAGAAGAACTCAACGCAAAAAAACAAGAGCTGCTCGGCACGCTCGAGGTCGGCCAGATTCGGGAAGGCGTCGTCGTGCGCTTGGCCGAGTTCGGCGCATTCGTTGATCTGGGCGGCATAGATGGCCTGATCCACAACAGCGAGCTGAGCTACGCACGCATCAAGCACCCAAGCGAAGTCGTCAAGATCGGCGACACCGTGCAGATCGAGATCATGAAGTTCGATCCCGAGGCGCGCAAAGTGAGCCTCTCGCTCAAACACGCGCTGCCCGATCCGTGGGACGAACACGCCGAAAAATTGTTCGAGAGCAACAAGTTGACTGCGCAAGTGGTCAAAGCCACGCCGAACTATCTTCTGGTTGAGATCGTGCCGGGCGTGTTGGCGATGGTTCCAAAGGGCGAATTCGATCCGAACGCGCAGTTCAGTCCCGGCCAAGAAATTGATGTCACGCTGCTGACGATCAACCCGTCAACGCGGCGAATCACGGCTTCGATTCAGCACGTGGCCGATATCGCTTCTGAAGAGATTGAGAAGATCGCGCTGGTTGAGGGCGCTCAAGCGGGTCCTCCGCAAACCCCGCCAACCCCGGAGCCGCCGCAGGCAGCCGAACGAGGCGACGCCGCCACGCAGTAAGTGACGGCCCCGTGAAGATGCGAGTCGGCCTGACCGGAGGCCTGGGCGCCGGAAAAAGCGAGGTCGCGCGCGTTCTGGAATCGCTGGGCGCCTACATAATAGAAACCGATCTCTTAGCGCGCCAGGCCGTCGCGCCCAACAGCGACGGCTTACGGGCGATTGCGCGCATGTGGCCGGGCGTTGTCCACGGCGACGGTCTCAACCGGGCTGCGCTCGCCGAAATCGTTTTCCGCGATCCGCGCGCACGGGAGCAGCTCAACGCGATCGTGCACCCTTTCGTGCGCCAATTGGCGATCGAACAAGAACAGCACGCCAAGCCGGATCAGATCGTCGTGCACGTCGTTCCGCTGCTCTTCGAAACGGATTATGCGCAGCGCTGCGATGCCACCGTCGTCGTGATCGCGCCCGACGCGCTGCGCATTGCTCGCGTACTCGAGCGCGACCGGTGGGGTGAGGAACAGATCCGCGCCCGAATCAGCACGCAGATCGATCCGAGCGAGGCGCGCAAACAGGCCACCCACGTGATCGAAAACGACGGCGATCTTTCGCACTTACGGGAACGCACGGAAGCGGTGTTCGCGAAGCTGAATCAGAGCGCAGAATAATCAGATGACGCAAATAGGCAAGGAGGCCGCCGCGGGCTCTGACATGCGGGCGTTTCGCGTCGTCGTAGCCTTGCTAGGCGTGGTCGCGGCTGGGGCCTTGTTTTTCGCCGGTTTTATGACCGGCGCAGCGCCGGCAGCATCCGACCTCTCACGTGTCAGCCGTTTTGAGAATTGCCTCGACCAGGCTAAGGCAGAGTTTCCAAGATCCGTCGTTTCGTCGCATAACAGAGGAGTCCGAACAGCGGTCGAGCTCCTAGCCTGGCAGGCCGATTGTGCTCGAATCTGGGGCCTTGCATCGCTCGATCCAGGCGAACTCGTTCGATTGTCTGGATTCAGCTTAAAACCACCCCCGCCGCGGAAAGCACGCATCGGCCAATGATGCACGGCAGGCTCTTTCTCCTCATGTGTATGCTAGCCGGGCTGGTGTTCTTATTAGGCGGGTACGCGGTCGGAGCACGCTCGACGATCGGCACACTTAAGCACGTCGTCGCCTATGTTTCTTGCATGGACAGTGTCAAATATGGACGGGCTAATCATTTTGGAACTGCGGATGCAGCGCTCGAAAAGCTGAGCCAGCAATCGGCCTGCTTGTATTTGTACGGTCTGCCGTCGATTACGCCGGACGATGTGTTGAATCTCACCGGTGTAGATTACTGCAAACGGAACGTTTGGGGATGCCCACCACTCGCGAACGGCTCGAAAATCAGGCGACCGCTGATCTACCTGGGTCCGTGAATTCGCCCTTTGAAATTACGGTCTTTTCATTGACGTAACCGCGCTCGAGCTCGTGCCATCAAGGATCGTGGCGCCTTCAAGGATCGCTGAAAGCACCGATTACCCTGGTCTCCTGTTTAACTAGCCAGTGCTTGGGGGTAACAGCGGAGCAGCCATCTTAAAAAAATTGAGGTACTCACACATGGCGATCAAAGAAGTTGCTCTCAAGCTGGATGGCGGCATGACGGTTCGCGAGGCCGGCAAGCGCGGCGGCGACAGGGTAAAGGCAAAGTACGGCCACGAGTTTTACGAGACGATCGGCCGTAAGGGCGGCAAAGCGACCAAGGAAAAATACGGGCCGTCCTTCTACGAAGAGATTGGCCAAAAAGGCGGCCAAAGATTAAAGCGCAGAGCGCAAACGCAGAGTTTCTAAAGCTGGGGCACGATGGCATCTAAATCGAGCGCTACACCGAAGAAATCGAACGGAGAAATGTCGGTCCGCGAAGCGGGTAAGAAAGGCGGCAATACGGTCCGCGACCGCTACGGTTCCGGTTTTTACGAAGAGATCGGGCGCAAGGGCGGGCAAGTGACGCGCGAGCGCCATGGCGCCGAATTCTACGAGACGATCGGCCAAAAAGGCGGCCAAGTCGTCAAGGATAAGTATGGCCCCAACTTTTACGAAGAGATCGGGCACAAGGGCGGCCAAAAAGTCAAGCGGCTCGTAGCGGAAGCGAAAAAGAAGCTCGCAAAGGACGGCCTCAAAGAATAGCGCGCACCGTCAAAGGGTTATCGCGCCTTTGATCTTGCCAAGGTGAATCGCCCCGGTTTCAAAATTGATCGTCGCTCGCTCGACGGTCAACGCGGCTTTCCCCGTTTTGATAAGGCTTGGGTGCGCAAGGTCAAGCGTCTTGGTAAGATTTGTCCAAATGATTAAATCCGTATCGAACGTGCGGGGGGCTGAGGCCCCCAGCTGCTTGATGTGAACCCGTCCGGTTGCGGTAAAGTCATCGCTCATCGTGTTCGCGGAGATGTGCTTAGCCGAGATCGACAGGTACGGCTTGCCGTTTCGGTAGAGAACGCCGTTGTGAATGCCGTCGACTTCGGCGAGCGAACCATCGGGCGACATCTGCGCTCGATCGTAATCCAGCGACCACGATTTTGTCTTCCAGTGGTGCGCGCTCACTTCGCCTTGTCCTAAGATGGCGGGCGCGGCGGCGGGCGGCGCAGGCGTATCGCGCCCGCTCAAAAATAAACCCTCGCCAAGGATCGCCAGGGTGGCCGCGAGGCACACGTAGGCGAAGGTTTTCCAACTACTACGCGGCACGTCTGCCTACCAGGATCGCGGCGACGTAGAGCAGCGCGAGCGCCAGGATGACCGTCGTCGGACCGACCTTCGCAAAGAGCGATCCCGGCGGGTTGCCGATCGTGCCCATCACGATCGCTTCCCGATCGAGATCGGTGCGCTGCGTGTACGTCCCGTCCGGAGCGATGATGCCGGAAATGCCCGTCGAGGCGGCCCTGAGGACCCACGTACCACTTTCCAGCGCACGCATCTGTGCGATCTGCGCATGCTGGTAAGGGCCGGCCGTTTTGCCGAACCATGCATCGTCCGTCGCGATGATAAACGCCTGCGCGCCCGCGCGAAGTTGCGCGTGCGTGAGGTCCGCAAACGCCGACTCCCAGCAGATCAGCGGCGCAAAGCGCATCCCGCCGGCCCGGTAGACGCTGTCGAGCTGGCCGTTGCCGAAACCCGTAATCAAGCTCGTGTAAGGAATCCAGCTCAAGAATGCTCGCCCGGGAAACGCTTCGGCGAACGGTACGAGCTGCCGCTTGTCATACACGTACGCGAGCCTGCCGTCCGGCCCGAACGCGAAGAGCGCATTGTACTCTTGCCCGTCATGTTCGTCCAAACTTCCAACGACCAAAGCGACGTTGAGGCGCCGGGCGAGCTCGCCGAGCTGGAGAGCTGCAACGGGATCGGCATTCAATACCGTCGTGATCACCGTTTCCGGCCACACGACCAAGTGCGGCCGGTAAGCTGCGACCTTTTCAGTGAGCATTTCGTAGCGTTGCAAGGCTCTTTCGAGGGCGGCCTTTGCCAGCGCCGGCGTAGCGCCCCACTTGGTTGACTGCGGGATGTTTCCTTGAATGGCGACCACTCGTATCGCCGGCGCGTGCGCGCTGCGCGCGGGCCACGCCCACCAGCAAACAAACCATGCAGCCAAGATGATCGCGAGCGCGCCAAAGGCGAGATCGTTGCGCCGCAGTACGAACGCTTGCGCTAGGTACGCGCCGATCGCGCAAACGACAAAGGTGACGCCAAACGTGCCCACGTAGGCGGCAAAGACCGCCAACGGTGTGCCGGCCTGAGAATAGCCGAGTTGTCCAAACGGAACGCCGGTCGGGCCGATCGAGCGCAACCACTCGAAGACCGTAAAAGCCGCGGCTGCTGCAAGCGGCGCGAGCGCTGCGGGCGCTCGTTTGAATGCTAGCGCGGCCAGCACGGCGGCGGCCGCCACGAAGACGCCGTCGACCAGCGCCGGCACGAGGACAAGTGCGAATCCGAACGGTCCGACGAACCTGCCGACCGTGTAGCCGAACCACGAGAAGGTGATGCAGAAGAACACGGTCCCGCCGAACCAAGCAACCCAAAAAATGCGCTTCCAGGAGAGGAGCTGGCAAAGCCAGAACAGGCCCGCCGCTCCCAATGGCGCGAGCCACACGAGGTTGAATTTAGGAAATGAAAGCGCGAGCGCGCAGCCGGAAATGGCCGCAATCGCGAAATCGAGCGGGCGAATCGAGGTAACGATGCTACGGACTCTGGCTCTCACGGTTTCAATTACAGCTTTCATTCTCGTGGCTTGCGGTCGCCAAGTGACCCCGAATCCAGTGGGAGGCGGCAACGGCGCTTTGCCCGGCTACCTGTTCGTTCGCTACGATACAGCCAATCCGATGGACTTCACCAACGTGCGCTACCTGATCGCTTTCAATACGAGCGGAAACGGCGGAGTACCTTATACGAATGCCTACAATACCGGCTACGCCAACTACTCGTTCATTGTAACGGTCGGCGGAACCAACGGCATCGTGCTGCCCCAGGTTTGTCAAATCATCCGGCAGCAAGGTGGAGGGGTGACCTGCCAGCCCGAGCAGTTCTCCCCGGCGCAAGTGATTCTGATACCGAACACCAATGGGAAAAACACGGAGTTTACATTAGCGTTCGATCGGACGCTCTTCTTCGGGATCCCGCCGGCTTCGCCGACTCCCCCTCCGCCAACCACGCAGCCGCAGAGCGTTTGGACGTTCAATTTCATTACCACCGACACGAATTTCCATCCGCTGGACGCATTAGGCATCGGGGGACCGACCGACACGTCGTTTAACGTTGCGCTGCCGATAAGCACGACGTTTGACTACGTTCAGCAGCTGACCGTCCCCGCCGGAGCAACCAAGTCGGGGGTTCCCAGCGCGCAGCTCGCCGGCGGCGAGATCATCAACAACCCATAGGGCCTTGTATGCAGCAATCGATTGAGTGTTCAAATGAGCTGTGCAACTGTACGATCAACGCCGCGATCGATACGGAAGATTACTGCGGCGCCGCCTGCCGCGAGCTTGGCGAGGATGGCCGCATCGAAGGCGAAACCTGTCCGTGCGGCCATCCGCAATGCGACACCGCTCCCTAGAACTAAAAGTTCAGCGAGCCGGGTAAGATCGGCCCGTTTCGGGTGATCCCAAAGCTGGCTGCCCGCGACGGGAAGGCGAGCAGATTCAACGTGACGTTGACTGCTTTGAGATTCTCGTTATACTGCACGCGGATCTCGTAGCAATTTCCGATCACGATGTGATAGTAGATGTTTTTGTCCGTGAGCCGGGCATGGTTCTTCCAGTCAACATCGGTGATGAACTGAATGTCGGCGTTTCGCCCGAAGGGCGAGGCGATCGCGAGGTTCGTTAGACCAAATCCCTGCCCCGATCCGGGCGCAAAGGAGCCGCCGATGAGCAGGATAGACCGGCGCGAGGGGCGCGACGAGAGCTGGTACTGAATCGGCTGCGCCTGCGCATTGAACAGCGTTTGAAATGAGAGCTGCAAGTTGTAGTAATCACTGTTGAAGAAGCGCATAACGTCGAAAGCTGATTTTGAGTTTTGGTTCGAAAGGATGTCGAAGTTTTGGAACGGCACGGTCGCCGGCCCATTGTTGTTGCTCTCGTTATAGGTCACCGAGTTGACAAAGTGCCTGCCGAGCGGAGTTTGCAGCGTCATGTTCTGGGTGAGGGCCGCTTTAAGATCGCCCGTCCCGTACGCGTACTGCTCGACGGTAGCGGTCGCGGAGAGGTCGCTTCCAAGAACTCTATAGAGCGCCGGCCCCAGGGTCAGCGCGAGGTCTTCCCGCGAGGTTGAAAAGAACGGCGCCTCCTGCGCGTAGCGTCCGATGTAGAATTGCGCGCCGATTGGAAACCAAAAGTGCGGGAAGAGCGAGTTCGGCCGTATGGCCAACTCCGGCAACTTATCGATGCCCGTCGGCGAAGTAGAATTTGTCTTGTCGAACGTCAGTTGATAATCGACGGCCGGCGTGACCAGATGGGTCAGCGTGTTGATATGGCTCGTTGAGCTGGAGGTCCCGACTCCGCCGTACGCAGTCGAGCTGCTGTTGGAGCTCAGCGTCACGCCTTGCGAAAGATTCTGCGTGATCTGGCGCTGATCCGTAAAGCCAAGGTTGGAGACCGTGGATTGAGAACCCGTCGCCGAACGGCTGTAGTTGTAATTCTGTTGCTCGCGGTCGGTAGCATGCACGATGGTCGCCGAGTAGTCTGTCGTCGCAGGCAAGAACGTAAACGGCCCAAAGTTACTGTTGTAGTCGAAAGTGAATTGTCCACGCAGGGTTCGCGAGAAGTTCTCAGTTTCGTTGGCGCTCAGGTTGTACTGGCGCGACGAAGTTTGGCGGTTGTTGATGCCGTAGTAGTTGATGCTGGCCTGGCGACGGCCGTTACGCTTTGCGAAGAACCCGACGTACCCGAGCCCAAGACCGATCTTCGTAAAATACTCGAGCCGATAGTAGCCATAGTAGTAGTCATCTTTGCCAAAACCGAGCTTCGTCTTGACCCAGAAGCCTTCAAACTGATCGTAGCCGAATTCCGGGAAGAAGCCGGGACGGCGTTGCTCGGAGATCTGGCTGAGCGGAATCACGACCTTTGGAAGATACATAATTGCCGCCGCTCCAAGGTAAAGCACCGCTTTGGTGATCGTCAGCCGGTCGCCGGGATTCACGTCGATCGTGCGTCCGGTGATGTGGTAGCCGCCGCGCGGGTTTTCGCAGGTCGTCACATACGCGTAGTCGCCATGTGCGGCGCCGCGGCTGGTTGAGGTCATCGTCTTGGCGGAGTAAAATACCTCACCGCGCTCGACATCGCGCGTGCTCTCGCCGTGGCCGTTGTGGAGCAGCGCGGTCCGGGTGATCGTATCGAATTCGATCGTATCGGCGCGCAGAACCGTATCGCGCTCGCGATCGATGATGTAGGGGTGTCCGGTGACGGTCACGGTGCGCTTGCCGTCGTAGTGCGCGCGATCTCCCGCCAGCATGCCGTCCTCGAAAAAGATCTGCACGTTTCCGATGACATCACCGGATTCGCCTTCGTTCACGTTGCCGATGACCTGATCTCCCAGGATAGCGATCTTACCGGGCGCCAGGGTCGGAGCGCCCGTCGGCGTCGGGGCGGGTGACGGCGTCGCTTGTCCGGCTGGGGTCAATGGCCCGGGCGATCCGCTGGGCCGCACCAAGAACACGGGGCCGCTCGAAGTTGCGTGGGGTGAAGGCGTGGGGACCGGCAGTGGGGTCACGGGTGGCGCCGGCGGCACGGGGGTGTAATAGAGCTGTCCACCCCCGGACGACCCAGGCGGGAACGTCACGCTGGGAAGCGGCGAGGGAGAGGCGGAGGGTGAGGTCTGCGGGGTCGGTAGCCCTTGCGCGACGGTCTGCGGATCACCGCAGCGTTGCGCGTCGATCAGCGCGAGCCCGCGGTCGCTGCCAAAGTCTGCGGCCGGCGAGCCGACCGACGCGCCGGCACTCGAAAAAACGTTCCCGATCATCGCGAGAATGCACAAGAGCAAACCGGGCGCGCGTAGGCGATGGGAAGTCAGTGCTCGTTCCACCACAGCATTGCAAGGCCGGCAACGCCGAAGACGATGTTTGGCGCCCAGGACGCGAGATAAGGGTTCACGACACCGTTGCGCCCGAACGCCGCAGCCGCCAGCGACATGAGGTCATATACCCCGAACGCTACAATCGAGAGCGCAATTCCAAGCATGCGCCCCTTCTTGCCGAATTTGATTGCCAGCGGGAGGGCGATCAGCACGGCGACCAAGCATGCGAACGGCAGAGAGCTCTTATTTGCGAGGCTCATCTGCATGTTTCCGAGCGCCTCTCCTCCCACGCCTTGCGCTTCGAGGAAGTGCACCTGTTGGGCCAGATCCTTCGAGTTCATCGTGTAGGCATCGCTGTTCGTGCTGCTCATGAACGCGGCGGCGCTTTCGCCCAGCGGCAGGCCAACGGAGATCGAATTGGTCTTGGCCTGCGCGGCAAATTCCCCGTTGGCATTAAAGCGCGTGTCCACGACGTCATTGAGCACGAGCGTCGCGCCCTCGACATGGGCGGTCTTTGCCGAGAGGACTTCGTTGTAGTAGCCGCCGCGGCCGGGCTTGAAGATCTGCACGCCCTCCATCGTCTTGTTGTCGGGCAGAACCTGCGCTACGTAGAACACGTTGCCGGTATCCGGGTCCTTACGGAAAAACTGCGTTTCGACGGGCAGCGATGCCGTGTGGTAGATGATCTGATAAAAGCTGCGCGTCGAGATATCGACCGCCGGCGGCGCAATGTATTCGTTCATCGCGTAAGCCACGCCAAAGGCTACGGCGCCGAAGATCAGGGGCGTCAAGCAGATGCGCCACAGCGAGATGCCGGCCGTTCGCAGCGCGTTGATCTCGTTATCGGCCGCCAACCGGCCCATCGCGAGTAAGGTCGCAAAGAGCGATGCAAAGGGAAATGCGAGCGGAATGCTTTGCGGGATTCGAAAGAGCACAAAGCGCAGCACCAAGAAAAACGGTGCATGCGAGTTGATCAGAAAATTGGCCGCCAAAAAAAAGATGTTGACGCCCCAAAACAGCAAAAAAGCGCAGAACGCAAACAGAAACGGCCCCACGAACTCACGTAAGAGGTAGGCGTCCATCAACGGGAGCCGGATCGCCGGGCGGGACAGCGGAGCGGCGTGCGCGGCCGTCGCCATTAGTGGCGCTTCGACAAGCTCAGCGTGACAACGGGGCTAATAACTGCGGTAAGCGTTCAGCACGCGCGCAACGTACGCGCGCGTTTCGGCGTACGGCGGAACGCCGTGATAACTGTCTACCGCGGCGGGGCCGGCGTTGTACGCGGCTACCGCCAGCGTCACATTATTTCCGTAGCGCGCCAAGAGATCGTGCAAGTAGCGCGTGCCCGCGTCAACGTTCGCGCGCGGGTCGAAGGGATTGTAGACGTGGTAGGCCGCGGATGTGCCGGGCATCAGCTGCATGAGGCCCTGCGCGCCGGCGATGCTGATCGCGCCGGGATTCCCACCCGATTCGGCCATGACTACCGCGGTTGCCAAGCCGGCCGGTACGCTGTTCCGGCTTGAAGCCTCGCTGACGATCGACTGCAGTTCGGCGGGCGCCAGCGCATGCGGCGCGTACGGCAAATAGCCGGCGTCGCTGCAGCCGTACAAGAAGGCTAGTAAGAGGGCCGCGAACGCAGCCTGTCTGAAATTCAAGCGCCGACCTCGTCTCTGTTTGAAGTAGGGGCCCTTTTTCCATGGCTGCCCCAACGCCCTGCGTCGCCTGGGACAGGCAAGGCCAGGCGCGGCAGGCGCTCGCCCCCTCGGGGCTTCACGCCGTCACAAGCGCGTAAACGCCGACGGCGGCAATGAATAATCCGCTCAGCACCTCGCCATAGCGTTCGAGCGCGCCGAAAGAGGTACGTTGCAGCCCCCGGGCGCCCGCTACGGACATGACAACGTACGTGGCGATCGTCGAGAGCGCAAAGACGACCGCCATCGTGCCGAGCAACACGGGACCTTGCGTCGAGGCGGCAAAAAATGCGGGCAGCCCTTCGACCATCGGCGATGAGCCAAGGACCAGCAGCAGTGCCGTTCGGCCTGTGATTGCATGTTCGTGCGCATGCAAGCTGGCGACGTTGCCTTGGATCGCATGCCAATCTGATTCGCTGTGCTCGTGCCAATGGGCGTGTTCCATGCCATTTGCGTGCCGGTGCAGGTGAGCGTGACCGAAGTGCGCGTGCGCGTGGCCGGCGCGCCGAAGCTCGAGCCAGCTCGCGCAGGCGATCCAGAGGCCGAACCCGAGCAGCGCCAGCGCGGAAGTAATTGATACGACGTGCGCGTAACGCGTGGCCACCGACGCTCCGACGATCCACAAGAGAGCCCCGAGCAACAGCGTTGTGGTGACGTGGCCCACTCCGGCGATCGCCGCGGAGCGCGCGGTTCGCGCAACCGTCCATCCGCGCTGCCGGCCAAGCATGACGATCGGAGCCCAGTGATCGGGCACGATCGTGTGCAAAACACCGACCACGCCGACCGCAACGATCAGACGCGAACCGGATGAATGCATCGCATTCTGCTTGCGCACCGAAGGACCGCGGCCTGCGCCCCAACGTCCAGCGATCTTCCCGCGCCTTGCATCCCCGCTCACGAGGGCGTATAGTGGTGCAAAGTGGTGTCCAGTGGTGTGCTAGGGAGGGCTAAATGCACGCGGATTTGCCGCGTTTTACGGGCTTCGTGGAGCATGCCCTTGATGACAAGGGCCGCCTCATCGTGCCCGCGCGCTTCCGCGAGCGGCTCGGAACCGGCTTTGTGCTAACCGTCGCCCAGCCTGACCCCTGCTTAGCACTCTACCCGGCGGCGACCTGGGCGGGTTTCTGCAGCCGCTTGGAGGCCGCACCGCACAAGGACGAGCGCTACCGCCGCATGGTCCGCCATCTTTTCGCGCATACTGACGAGGTCGCATGCGATGCGCAGGGCCGCCTGCTGATTCCGGGCTCCTTGCGAGCGTATGCCGGTATCGAGCGCGACGTGATTTCGGTCGGTTCGCTGACGCGCGTCGAAGTGTGGGCCAAGGAGCGCTTTGGCGCGCACGCCGAGCCTCAAGGTGAAGTCGGTGACTTCATGGCGGAGTTAGGACTCTACTAGTGTGCACGTGCGTTTGCGCCGGTGATGCACACTCCGGTCTTACGTGCCCCGGCGCTCGACTTTTTGGCGATTCGCCCGGACGGCATCTATGTGGATGCCACCTTTGGAGCGGGTGGACATGCGCGCGGCATCTTGGAGCGCCTTGGCTCGGGCCGGCTCGTTGCAATCGATATCGACCCGGCCGCGCGCCAGCAGTTGCCGTTGCATCCCGCGCTGCGTTTCGTGCACGACAACTTTCGCAATCTGGATCACGTCCTGGACGCTCTGGGAATCGGGGAGATCGATGGAGCGCTCTTCGATTTGGGGGTCTCCTCAATGCAGTTTGATCAAGCCCAGCGCGGCTTTTCTTTTAGGGATTCCGGGCCGTTGGACATGCGCATGAGTCCGGACGCGCCAAAGAGCGCGTACGATATCCTCACGACCGCAAGCGAAGCCGAGTTGGCTGATATCTTCTTCCGATACGGCCAAGAACGTGCCAGCCGCAGGATTGCGCGAGCGATCGTTTTGCGGCGCGCCGCAGGTACGCTGCCGACGACGACCACGGAATTCGGAGCGCTCGTCAGCGGGGTGCTGCACCGGCCGGGAACGCGCGAGCGGATCCATCCGGCCACTCGGGTCTTCCAAGCGTTGCGCATCGCCGTTAACGATGAACTCGATGCCTTGCGCGAAGGTCTTCACGCGGCCGTCGACCGGCTCCGGGCGACCGGGCGCGTCGTGGTAGTCAGCTTTCATTCCTTAGAAGACCGGATCGTGAAGAACGCGTTTCGGGACGATCGGCGCTTGAACGTGCTGACGCGTAAGCCCGTTCTGCCGACGCAGGAAGAAATCGCCGAGAACTCGCGGGCTCGCAGCGCCAAGCTGCGCGCAGCCGAGAGGAAAGCCGGTTGATGCTCGCGCCGAGGGTCGTCGAGGCCAGGCCCCGCGTGCGCAACGTTCGCACCGCGCGGGTGGCAGCACTGCAGCGCCGCACGAAGACCGCGCAAAAGCGTTGCGCCCATCTGGGGCGCTTCTTCGGCGGCTTGGCCGCCGTGCTCGCGTTGCTGATGGGCTACGTGATGCTGATGTCCAACTTGACTGGCCTGGATTATGCGGTCGCTCGGGCTGAGCGAGAGCGAGTGGCGCTCCAAGATCAGACTGCGCGCCTCGACGATCGCATAGCGATGCTTCGCTCGCAAGAGCGGCTCGCCGCGATCGCCGGCGAGTTCGGCATGCGCGATGCGCAAGACTTCGCGATCGTCACGGTGCCGCGCGAGCAAAGGCCGGCGTCGCCGCGTCCACGCCTCGCGCTGCTTTCTACTTTCGGTTGGTTGGCCACGACGCGCTAGCGCCGTTGCCGGCGTGATCATGCATCCGCGCGCGTTCATGCGCATTAGCCCCGGGCGAGCAAAGTTCTTTTTTTACGCCGTGTTCGCGATTGCGCTCTTCTTAGCGTGGCGTTTATACGATTTCCAGGTCTTGCAAGGCCCGGCGCTCGCTAAGGAAGCGCTCGAACAACGCTCCAATACGATCGAAGTGTTCGCGCGGCGCGGCAGTATCCTGGATCGCGACGGAAACGTGCTCGTGCGTTCGCTGCCCTCGGAAAGCATCTACGCCGTTCCGAGCCAGCTTACCGATCCGGACGGCACGGCGCGTAAGCTGCGCAGCATCGTGGGCCCGTTGGATTCAGATGTCCTATCGTCGCTGCACGATCGGCGCTTGCAGTTTGCTTGGGTGGCGCGCAAAGTGTCGCACGACATTGCCGAACGGGTCCGCAACGCGAACCTTGAGGGCATCGATTTCAAGGCGGAAGATACCGGCCGGCGCTACGATGCCGTCGGACATCTCGCATCGACCGTTTTGGGCTTTGTCGGAATCGACGAAAATGGTCTGGATGGCGTCGAATACGAATACGATTCGCTCCTGCGCGGCGAGACGGGACGCATTTCTCTTGAGACCGACGAGTTCAAACGCCCGATCCCCTTTGGACAACAGACCGTCTTGCGGGCCGCAAAAGCCGGCTACGATCTCGCCCTAACGATCGATTCGTACCTTCAGTACCAAACCGAACACGTGCTGGCGGAGCAGGTCAAGGCCTTTTCCGCCGAAAGCGGCAGCGCGATCATTCTCAATCCGTACAATGGCGAGATCTTGGCTCTGGCGAACGTGCCCGATTACCAGCCGAACGAGTTCGCACGGGCTTCGCCCGACGCTCGCCGCGACCGGGCGATCATGGACGCCTACGAACCCGGTTCCACTTTCAAACTCGTAACGGCCGCAGCTGCGCTCGAAAGCGGCATCGTCTCGACGAAGTCGCGCTTTGCCGCGCGCGACCGGTTGGAGGTTGGCGGCCGAATCATTCACAACGCCGAAGACGGCTTCATGGCCGGCACGGGCGGCAGCGAGACGCTCGAAGAGATCATCGAGTATTCGCACAACATCGGCGCGGCCGAAGTCGGCATGTGGATCGGCAGCCGCAGACTTTACAACATGCTTCAGGCGGCGGAGTTTGGTCAGCCCACGCAGGTCGGTTTGCCCGGCGAGAACCCCGGCATCGTTCCGACGCTCGCGGATTGGAGCGCACCGTCTTTGCCGACGATTTCGTTTGGCCAGGGGATCGCGATCACCCCGCTCGCGCTAGCGCGCTTTTACGCTGCCATCGCCAACGGCGGGCTGCTGCTCCGTCCTCGTATTCTCTCGGCTATCGAAGACGATCGGGGCTCGGTCCTCTATCGGTATGGGCGCCAAATCGAACACCGGATTTTTTCACGGCGTACGGCCGCTACGCTGCGCGGCTTTCTGCGATCGGTCGTTTTGCGCGGAACGGGCGACCCAACCGCTCAGATCCCAGGGTACACGACGGCCGGTAAGACGGGCACGGCGCAGGTCGTCGAAAACGGCGACTATGCGCCGGGAGAATACATCGCGTCCTTTGTTGGGTTCGTGCCCGCAGAGCGGCCGCGTTACGTCATCCTGGTCAAAGTCGTCAAGCCGCGTGGGGCCATCTACGGCAGTATCGTCGCGGCGCCGGCGTTTGCAAAGATTGCGATGATCGCCATGCTGCATGCGGGCGTCCTGCCCGACCTGCCCAAAAATTCCGCTCAGGGCCAACGCTTGGTACGCCGCCTGCGGAAGACGAATTGAGGGTTGTGGCTTCTCGGGCTCCGACTTTTTTGGCGAACGATGTCGTGCGCGGCGCGTCCTTGCTGACGGCTGATTCGCGCGCGGTCAAGGACGGCGCGATCTTCGTTGCGTTGCGCGGCACCCAAACCGACGGTCATCATTTCATTGACGACGCGATCGCGCGTGGAGCGCGCACGATCGTCATGGAACGTACGCGCGAACTGCCCAGTGGAGTGCGCGGGATCATCGTACCCGATTCGGCGCGCGCGCTCGCGGAGCTGGCAAGCGCATTCTATGATGCGCCCGCCCAAGCGCTGACGATGATTGGCGTGACCGGAACGAACGGCAAGACGACCACGGTGCAGATGATCGCGGCGATGCTGAGCGCCGGCGGCGTACCGGCCGGCATTCTCGGAACGCTAGGCGCGTCGTTCTTGGAACATCGCATCGGGCTGCAGAATACGACGCCGCTTGCAAACGAATTGCACGCGGTGCTGGCGCAACTGCGCGAGCGAGGCGCCCGCGCTGTCGCGATGGAAGTGAGCTCACATGCGCTGGCGCTCCAACGCGTTGCCGGAATTCGGTTCGCGGTTGCCGTTCTCACGAACGTCACGCGCGACCATCTCGATTTTCACCGCACATTCGAATCGTACGCGGCGGCAAAGCGCACGCTCTTCGAGGCCTGCGATTGCGCCGTGTTCAACGCCGACGATGGCTGGGGTGCTACTTGGGCGCAGGAGGTCGATCGGTCTTGCACGCTCACGTATTCGATGCGTGGAAACGCGGACGTGGTGGCGCAGGACATACGCGCAGGGTCGAAGGGCAGCAGCTTCTCGGTTGATGGACGCCGCTACGAACTCTCGCTTCCCGGACGCTTCAACGTTGCAAATGCTCTGGCCGCGATTTCAACTGTTCGAGCCTTGCGGTTGGACAGCCGATACGCGGCTGAAGGACTGGCGGCCTTGGGAGGTTTGCCGGGGCGCATGGAACGTTTGAGCGCGGGCGGCCTCGAGGTTTTTATAGACTACGCGCACACGCCCGACGCCCTCGCGTGCGCGTTGGGGGCTGTGCGCGAAATCGGCCACGGATGCGTGACGCTCGTCTTCGGCTGCGGCGGCGATCGCGATCAGGGCAAGCGCGAACCGATGGGTGCGATCGCGGCGGAAATGGCCGATCGCATCATCCTGACGTCCGATAATCCGCGCGGCGAAGACCCCTCGCAGATCGCTTCCGACATCGCCAAGGGGATGGCCGCTAAAGAATACGAGCTTGTGTTGGATCGGCGCAGCGCGATCGAGAGTGCAATCGAGCGCGCGGCTGCAAATGATGTCGTGCTTGTGGCGGGCAAAGGTCACGAGAATTATCAGGTCGTTGGAGAGCGCGTGTTTCCTTTTGACGATCGGGAAGTCGCCGCCGCCGCGCTCCGTCGCCGCGCTGCCCGAACAACCGATGATGCTGACCTTCGATGAAGCCGCGCGCGCGCTGCAGGCGACCGTCCGCGGTGCGCGGCGCGCCCCGTCGCGCGTGATCGTTTCAACGGACACGCGCACGCTGCAAGATGGCCAAACCTTTTTGGCCTTGCGCGGCGAGCGATTCGATGGTCACGAGTACGTTGAAGCGGCGGTGCGCAAGGGCGCCGCCGCAGTGATCGTGGATCGGCCCGCAGGAATTGCGCTCGACGTTGCCGCTCTGATCGTGCCGGACACAAGAGCGGCGTACCTGAAGCTGGCCGCGGCCGCGCGTGCCAAATTTCCGGGCCAGGTCGTAGCGATCACGGGCAGCACCGGGAAGACGACGACCAAAGCCCTGCTTGCGCAGTTGCTGGAGACGGAATTCGGCGAGCGCATCGCGGTTTCACCGGCCAATGAAAACAATGAAATCGGCGTAAGCAAGCTCTTCTTGGATGCTCCGCTCGATGCGGGAGTCATTCTGGTAGAGATGGGCGCCCGACACTTCGGAGACATCGAAACGCTCGTCGAGGTGGCGCTCCCGGAGGTCGGCATCCTTACGAATGTAGGCGAGGCCCACCTGGAGATCATGGGAACACGCGAGCGCCTCGCGCAGACGAAGTGGGCGTTGTTTTCGCGCGGGGCGCAAGCGGTTCTCAACGTGCGCGATCGAGTGGCGCTTCAGGAAGCCGCTGGGCTGCAGCGACCGCCCCGCTGGTTCGGCGCGGGGAAGACCGATCTTCCGAAGGTGCACGAGCACGAGCGGGGCGCGTTTATTCTGGACAGACAAACGCTGCGCCTCGTGAACGGTGATCGCCAAGAAGAACACGCGATCGACGTCCGGCTACCGGGTCAATACAATTTGGAGAACCTGGCCGCAGCGGTTGCCGGCGCGCTGGAATTAGGCTGTTCGGCGCACGCGCTGGTCGCTGCGATCGGCGGCTTGCGATTGCCGCCGGGCCGCTACGAAACGATCGTGATAGAAGGGCAGCCGCGGGTGATCTACGATGCCTACAACGCTTCGGCGTCCGGCACGATCGCGACGCTGGATGCCTTCGCACGCGAGCCTGCCGCCCGGCGCATCGCGATCCTCTCAAGCATGGCCGAGCTGGGGACATCCGCATCCGCAATGCATCAGGCGGTTGGAGCGCACGCGGCGCTATCCGGAGTGGACTTCTTGCTGGTTGGCGGCGCAAATGCTAACGATTTGCGCGCCGGTGCGCAAAGTACCGGATTCCCGGCGGAGCGGATTGCGGATTTTTACAGCAATGAGGAGGCGGCCAAGTGGGTGCGCGAGCACGCGCGTGCAGATGACGTCGTCCTGCTCAAGGGATCGCGTCGCTACAAACTGGAGGAGATCGTCGAGAGGCTGCGCGCGTGAGCCGGCCGCTCGCCATAACGCGGCCGGAGCTGCCATCCGGCATCGTAGCGGTTCCCGTGCGCACCGCGCTCGTTAAACCGGGCGATGATCTGCTGGCAATCGTCTGCACGGCGATGCAAGGCATCGCCCGAGCCGGCGACGTTATCACCCTCTCGGAGACGGCGCTCGCGATCGCGCAAGGCCAAGCCGTAGCAGCACAATCGGTTCGGCCATCCCGACTGGCCTATTTTCTTTCGCGGCATGCGGGTGCGCTCGCAACGGTCAGCCAGCCGGAATCGCTGCAGATCGTCATCGACCAAGTCGGCGCTTCGAAGGTCCTTTACGCGTCATTCATGCAGGTGCTCGGACGTGCGATCGGGCGGCGCGGTCTCTTCTACGAGATCTTGGGCGAGGCGATCACGGCAATCGACGGTTACACCGGCACAATGCCGCCGTTCGAACGCGCGATCGTCCTGGCCCCGCGCGAGCCGGATTCATTTGCGCAATCGGTCCGCGAGCGAACCGGCATCGATTGCGCCGTCGTGGACGCGAACGATCTGCAGCGTGCACAAGTGCTGGGTGCATCGGCCGACGTGAATCGGCGTATCGTGCAGGCGGCGCTGCTCTCGAATCCGCATGGCAATTCCGACGAGCAGACGCCGATCGTCATCCTCAAGTGGCGCGGCGAAGGAACGAGTCCGTTGTGCCCGGTGGGGTAGAGCTGACGGCCTTCTTCGTCCTGCGGTTGGTGATCGTCGGATTTCTCATCAGTCTCGTGCTCGGCGCGCTTCTGCTGCGCATCTTGCCGCAGTTTCAGATTCGTCAAACGGCGTACGAGGACGCGCCAAAAAGCCACCGCGGCAAAACCGGGACGCCGACGATGGGAGGGCTCGCGATCCTCGCTGCGATGCTGCCGGCATGGTGGTGGAACGGGTACGACCCACCGACCCTAGCTCTTCTCGGCCTCATCTTCGTGTGCGCGGCGATTGGGCTGTTGGATGATTATCTTGGCATCTTGAAAGGGCGCAATCGAGGGTTGCGCGCGAGGACAAAGTATTTGGCGACCGCGCTTGTGGCGACGGTATTTCTACGCGTCGTTGGTGAAGCGGCCGGCGTCCCCGTTGGAACGATCTTTCACGCGGGCGGCGCGTCGCTCTTGGTGCCGTACTGGTTCTGGCTGGTCCTCGGAGTCATCGCCATAACGGGGACGGTTCATGCCGTCAACCTGACCGATGGGCTCGACGGGCTTGCAATCGGCACGATCGTGCCCCCGCTGGCCGTGCTTGCAGCGATCGCGATTCACGTTTTTCCACCCGCCCTCACACCCGCCACATGGCCGCTCGTACTCCTCTTAGCAATCGGCGGCAGCTTGGGTTTTCTCGTCTACAATCGCTACCCGGCCAAGATGTTCATGGGCGATACGGGCTCGTTGGCGCTCGGCGCGTTGCTGTCGGGGGCCGCAATTTTGTCCGGCGAAATGCTCTTGCTGGTTCTGATTGGCGGAGTTTTCGTTGCTGAAGCGCTCTCCGTCATCATTCAAGTCGCGTACTTCAAACTGACGCGAAAGCGGATCTTTCGCATGAGTCCCCTGCACCACCACTTCGAACTGGGCGGCATCGCGGAACCGGCGGTGACGTTGCGCTTTTGGACTGCATCGGCGCTCTGTTCGCTTGTTGGGTGGGCGATCGTCCGATGAAACGGGGAGCAAACGTCTTGGTCATCGGCGCGGGCCGTACGGGGCAAGCTAGCGCCGAAGTATTGCGAGAGCGAGGGGTCAGCGTCTATGTAACCGACGAACAAAGTGCGTCGGCGTTGGGCCAAGCCATTGCGACGATCGAATCCCATGGCGCGCGATTCGTTGAGCCCGCGCAGCTTAGCGCGCTCCTGCCGACGCTTGATCTTGCCATCCTCTCGCCGGGCGTTCCGCTGCGAGGTGCGCTTGCCCAACGCGTAGCGAGTCGTGTGCCGATCGCTAGCGAGATCGAGATTGCCTACCAAATCTGCAAAGCACCGATCGTCGCGGTGACCGGGACGAAGGGCAAATCCACGACCACTGCGCTGATCGGGCATCTGATGCGTCATGGCGGAAAGCGCGTTCGGGTTGGGGGGAATATCGGCAACGCGTTGATCCGCGAGGCGGCCGCGGCGAGCGCCGAGGATTGGGTCGTGGCCGAAGTGTCGTCGTTTCAACTGGAAACGATTCGTTCGTTTCGGCCGCGGATAGCCGTGATCTTGAACGTTTCAGCGGACCATTTGGACCGCTACGACTCGGTCGAGGAATACGCGCAAGCCAAATTTCGGATCGCTGAGAATCAAGGTGCGGGCGACACCTTCGTCGGCAACCTCGATGATCCGCGTATCAGCGCGCTGGCAGATCACCTCAGCGCTGCGCGCACGCTATGGTTCAGCTCGAGCGCTCACCGCGAGCGAGCCTCGCTCGCCTTCGCGGACGGCGAGATTTGGTACAGACGCCGCGACGCGGGCGCGCCGCAAGCGATCCTGAAACGCTCGGATGTCGCGCTTCCCGGCGAGCACAACTTGGGAAACGTCATGGCGGCGATGCTGGCCGCCTCGGCGGCGGGCTTGGAGCTCGAAACGCTGCGCGAGGGCGTGAGGTCGTTTGAGTCGCTCGCGCACCGGCTCCAAACGATCGGGCAGATCGATGGCGTCACGTACGTTGACGATTCGAAGGCGACCAATGCTGCGGCCGTGATCGCCGCTCTGTCCGCGTTCGATCATCCAATCGTGCTGATCGCGGGCGGCCGATCGAAGGCTGGCGATTTTTACGATTTGGGCAAGGCGATTTCATCGCGCGTGAAGACGCTCGTCCTCATTGGCGAGGCGGCCGATGCGATTGCGCGTGTGAGCGCCGGGCCGCCGGTCGTGCGGGCGCCCTCGCTGGTTGAGGCCGTGGTCGCCGCGCGCGGCGTCGCGCAAGCCGGCGACGTCGTACTGCTTTCGCCGGGTTGCGCTTCCTTTGATATGTTCGAATCGGCAGAGCGGCGGGGGGAGTGTTTTGCCGGCGCGGTGCTCGCTCTTAGAACGGCCCCCGGCGGGCCTTTGCGCGAAACGGCCGATGCGTAGCGCTGCCGCGCTTAAAGGCGGCCGCGCTACGCCCGCGGTCCGTTCGTTCATCGCGGCGCCTCCCGACGCGGTGCTGATTTCATCGATTGCGATCCTCGTCGGTATCGGCTTGGTCATGATCTTCAGCGCCTCGAGTGCGCTCGCGTTTGCCATCCATCACGACGCGACATTTTACCTGAAGAGGCAAGTGTTGTGGCTCGCGTTCGCTCTGTTGGCCGCGTACGGCGTTTACCGGGTCGACTACCACAAGCTCAAAGCGATTTCGCCTTTCCTTTTCGTGGTCAGCGTCGTGAGCTTGCTGCTGGTGCTCGTGCCGCACGTCGGCATCGCCGTCAACACGTCCCGGCGCTGGTTGGGAACAGGAGCGGTGTCTGTCGAGCCGTCGGAGTTTGCAAAGCTCGCGCTGGTACTCTTTTTGGCAGCCAAGCTGAGCACTCGCGGCGATCGCATTACGTCGCTGGTGCGTGGTCTCTTTCCGCTTTGTCTTGCGATGGGCGTGGTTGTCATGCTCGTGCTCAAGGAACCGGATATGGGCACGGCGAGTTTGCTGGCGCTGGTTGCGTTCACGATGTTCTTTGCGGCGGGAGCGCGCATCGAGCATCTCGCGCTGATCTTTCTCTCGACCGTGCCGATCGTGGCGCTAGCGGTGCTCGCCGATCCCTACAAGCGCGCGCGCGCCCTGGCGTTTTGGAATCCCTGGAGAGATCCGCAGAATACGGGCTTTCACATCGTGCAATCGCTGCTCGCCCTTGGCAGCGGGGGTATCTTCGGCGTCGGACTCGGCGCCTCGCGCGCCAAGTTCTTCTACCTCCCCGAGCAGTACACCGATTTCATCTTTGCTGTGCTGGGAGAGGAGCTTGGCCTGATTGGCGCGCTCGGAGTGATTTTGCTGTTCATCATTTTTGCGCATCGTGCGATTCGCATTGCGCTTGCAGCCCCGGATCGCTTTGGTTTCTTCATCACGGTAGGGTGTACGGCTCTGATCGTGATCCAGGCGTTCATCAACATCGGGGTCGTGACCTCATCCTGGCCGGTGACCGGAGTTCCCCTGCCGTTCATTTCCTTTGGCGGCAGCTCGCTCGTGGTCTGTTTGGTGGCGGTTGCGCTGATCGTTAACGTCGGCCGCCATCGCCGCTTGAACGCGCCGTGAAGGTGACGTTCGCCGGTGGGGGCACGGGCGGACATCTCTACCCGGCGATTGCGATCGCCGATGCGCTGCTCGAGCGCGCCGCGCGAAATTCGGAGCCGATGCGAGTGCAGTTCTTGGGCGCGCGCGATCGCCTCGAAGCGAAGATCGTACCGGCAGCCGGTTACGAGATGCGCTTCGTTCCCGCTCGAGCGCTCGTTGGAAGCGGCTGGCTCGCACGCGTGGGCGCGGTCGCCGTCAACGCCTTAGGCGCGGTGGTGGCGATGCGGTTGCTCGTTCGGCATAAGCCGGACGTGCTGATCGCGAGCGGCGGTTACGTGTGCTTTCCAGCCGTTTTGGCGGCGCGGATTCTACGCGCGATGCGGCTGCTGCGAGCTCCCATCGTGCTCTTAGAAATCAACGCGCAGCCCGGCTTGACAAACCGCGTGCTCGCGCCGCTGGTCGATGAAGTCTGGGGCACGACCGATGCCGGCAGCCCGGTTTTCGCCGGAAAATACCGAGCAACCGGCATCCCGATCCGGCCGGCCTTGCGCGCGTTGCCGGGGCGCGACGCTGCGGCCGAACGACTTGGACTCGATCCAAACAAGCGCACGGTTCTTGCGATGGGCGGCAGCCAGGGAGCGCGCTCGGTCAACGACGCGATCCTTGCAGTGGTGGCCCGCGATGCGTTGCCCGCCGGCTGGCAGGTCTTGCATCTGTGCGGCGAACGCGACTACGAGCGGGTGATGAACCTGCGCCGCGGCGCGCCGCAAACCACCGCGATCATCGTGCGGCCATATCTTGCCGACCCCGCCGACGCGTACGCCAGCGCAGACGTCGTGGTCGCGCGAGCGGGTGCATCAACACTCGGAGAGCTTGCCTACGCCGGGTTGCCGGCAGTCTTGGTGCCGTACCCGCACGCAGCGGACGACCATCAGCGTGCGAACGCGCAACGCTTCGCGCGCGCGGGCGCCGCGGTCATCATCGAAGATCGCGACCTGAGCGGGGCCTCGCTCGGGGCGGCACTTACATCCCTCATCGAACCGAACAATCTCGAGCGCATGCGCCGGGCCGCTCGATCGCTGGCGAAGCCCGACGCGATCGAAGCGATCATGCAGCGGATTGATGCGCTAACCGGCGCGTCGAGCACGGGTGCGGCGTACGGCAAATGAGAAGGAACGATGCGTGAAAGGCAACGGCCGGCTGCATTTCGTCGGTATCGGGGGGATAGGGATGAGCGCCATCGCGCGCATTCTGCTTTCGCGCGGGGACCGAATCAGCGGTTCCGACGTGCACGACAGTCCGCTGATCGAAGAGCTGCGGGCTGCGGGCGCACGGATTTCAATCGGACATCGCGCCAGAAACGTCAACGGCGCGCGCGCGGTCGTCATCAGCTCGGCGATTGAGCCGCAAAATCCCGAGTTCTTGGCGGCCTGCGAGAAAGGGCTGCCAATCTACCGTCGAGGTGAGATGCTTGCGCAGCTGATGCGCGGCCGGCGCGGCATCGCGATTGCGGGAACGCATGGCAAAACGACGACTACGGCGATGGCAGCCGCGATTCTGAGCGCCGCGGGGCTCGATCCGACAATCCTGATTGGCGGAGAAGCGGTCGCCTGGGGCAGCAATGCCAAAGACGGAAGCGGCGAGTGGTTCCTGACCGAGGCCGATGAGTCCGACGGATCGTTCATGGAGCTGGAGCCCGCCATCGCCGTCGTGACGAACATCGAAAACGATCACATCGCAAGCGATGCAGAACTGCCGCGGCTGCGCAGTTCTTTTGCGAGTTTTCTGCGACACTTGCCGGCAGATGGCGTGGCGGCGATTGGCATCGACAACGCCGAGAGCGCCGCGCTCACGCGCCTCGTAAGGGTCGCAAGAACCGTAACCTTTGGAATGTCGGCAGCTGCGGACGTGCACGCGATCAACGTGCGGTATCAAGACTTCGGGTCGTCGTTTGACGTCGTGGCTGGGGGGAAATCCAGCGGCAGGGTCGAGCTGCGCGTTCCCGGGGAGTTCAACGTTGTCAACGCCCTGGGCGCGATCGTCGTTGGACTTGCGCTGCGCGTCCGGTTTTCGACGATAAAAGAGGCGCTTTCTACCTTCGGCGGGGTTCGCCGTCGTTTCGAAGTGCTGGCGAGCACTGCGCAGGTGACGATCGTTGATGACTACGCACACCATCCTACCGAAGTCAAAGCGACGATCGCAGCGGCGCGCGAATACCACTCCGGCTCGGTGCTGGTCGCATTTCAGCCGCATCGCTACACGCGAACGGCGTACTTAGCGCGCGACTTTGCGCGTGCGTTGGCCGGTGTGCAGCGCGTCTTCTTGACGCCAGTTTATGCCGCGTCCGAAGCGCCGATCGATGGCGTCAGCGAGCGCTCGATCGGCGAACCGCTTCGCGCGCTCGGCGCTGATGTCGAGTACGTACCAACCGTAGATGCATTGCCGCAGCGCATCTTGGCTTGCGCGCCGGCTGGGTCGCTCGTGCTGATGCTGGGTGCGGGAGACATTAGCGATGTCGCCGCCGTTCTTGCGCAGCGCGTGAAAGAGTACGCGCGCGTGCCGCTGTGAGCGCCGTCGTCTCGACTGCAAGCCTGCTGACGCAAGGGGATCGAACGGAGCTGCAAGCGATCTGCGGCGAGGCGGTTCGTTTCGATTGGCCGCTGGCGCCGTTTACGTCGTGGAAGATCGGCGGCCCGGCGGATGCGTGGATCGTCTGCGAAAACGAAGCTCAGCTGGGCAAGCTGATGGAGTTCTGCCTGCGGCGCAAGCTACCGTGGTTCGTTTTGGGGAGCGGTTCAAATCTGCTGATCGGGGATGGCGGCATACGCGGCCTCGTCCTGCGTTTGGCGGGCGATTTCTTGTCGATCGATGTCTCCCAAGACGGGCCACAGGTCGTGGCGAAAGCGGGAGCGTCGGCGTCGTTAGCGCTGCTGACGGCTAAAGCCGCCTCGAGCGGCGCGCTCGGCATCGGATCGCTGGCCGGCATCCCGGGCACCGTTGGCGGTTCGTTGCGGATGAATGCGGGCACCGATCGCGAGATCGGCGATTTCGTGCGCGAGGTCTGGGTTCAATCGCCGTCCAAGCCCGAGCCCGCTGCGGTCACCGTGCAGTACTACTACCGCCATACTTCTCTGGCTCGCGATGCGATCGTCTCGCGCGTTACGTTGGCGTTCGAACGGGGCGATCCAAAAACTGTGCGTGACGAGATGCAGGAGCGCTTGGTGCGGCGCAAGCAAACGCAGCCCATTGCGCTCCCTAATGCCGGCTCGTGTTTTCGCAATCCACCCGGCGAGAAGGCCGCACGTTTGATCGAGGGGGCCGGCGCCAAGGGGTGGCGCGAAGGCGGCGCGGAAATCTCGCCTCTCCACGCTAACTTCATCAACAACCTCGGAGGTGCGAGTGCAAAGGACGTGGCCACGCTTCTGGCACGCGTACGCCGTGCGGTGCGCGATCGATTTGGAGTCGAATTGGAGCTAGAAGTCCATCTGGTCGGCGTGTTCACGGACCCAGCTGAAGAATGACCGATAAGCCGCGAGTGGCCGTCGTGATGGGCGGCCCGAGTTGGGAGCGCGATATTTCCATTGCGTCCGGCTCGGAAGTCATGCGCGCGCTGCAAACGCTAGGCTACGAGGCCAAATCGCTGGATTACGATATCCATTTTGTCGATGCGTTGCGCAAGCTCTCACCTGACGTTGTCTTCAACGCGCTGCACGGCCCAGGCGGTGAAGACGGGCAAATTCAAGGCGTGCTCGATTGGCTTGGCATCCCGTACACGGGCAGCGGGGTTCAAGCGACTGCGCTCTCGATCGACAAACACCTGACCAAAAAGTTGCTCGCGGCCGAAGGACTGCCGACGCCGGTCTGGGATCTGTTCGATCTCTCCGGCGGCACGCTGCCCCTCTTGCCGGGCGCCCTGGATATGCCGCTGGTCATAAAACCGCGTTACGAAGGCTCCAGCGCCGGCGTTTCGATCGTGAAGTCGCACGAACAGTGGACGGCGGCGATGGTTTCGGCCGCCAAGGAGTTTCCTCAGATTCTTGCGGAGGAGTTCGTTGCAGGGCGCGAGCTTTCGTGCGGCATTCTCGCCGAGGAAGCGTTGCCGCTGGCCGAAATCGTTCCGACGCAGGACGAGTTCTACAATTTCGATGCCAAGTACAAACCGGGCGGCAGCCGCCACCTCATACCGGCGCCGATCGACGACGATTTGTCGGCGCGCTTGCAGATGCTGGCGCTTTCCGTTCACCGCATGATCGGTTTGCGCGATTACTCGCGAACGGATTTCATCATCACGAGCGAGGGGCGACCGTACATCTTGGAAGTCAACGCGTTGCCGGGGCTGACGCCGACGAGCGTGCTGCCGGATGAGTGCCGCTCGGTAGGCATATCCTTCGAAACGCTGATCGAGCGTCTGATCACTTTGGCCATGCGGCGGCGCGAAGCGCAGGCTGTCGCAGGGTAGGCAGGGGCTCCCAGAATAGAACCGAGTTGCGTGATGCTTGGCGCGAAACGGGTCGACGAATTGTCACCCTGAGCCTGTCGAAGGGCGACCGCAATCATGGCGCCGGCCCTCTGTAGAAAGCCACGAAGAGTGCAAAGCTGAATATAATGAGACCAAGAGTCCAAAAAAACATCGCAACCGTTAATTCACCGCACCCCGCCGACGCAGCTCTCGTCTCTCGCAGGAGCTTGAATCCAAGCAACATGGACCCGATGGCAAGAAACACGCAGATCAAGGCAATGAGCATCAGCGTTCTAACCGAAGGGCAACCGTAATCGCGGCGCTTCGACTTCGCTCAGCGTGACAAAGTTTACCCTTTCGAACCTAGTGGAAACATGTCCGCGTCGTCGGCTTCCAGAACGTCGAACAGGTAGTGCAATTCCGGCTTTTTCTCGAGGACCGGGTAGCGCTTCGCAAAGCCTGCCCGATCTTCGACGTCGTCGAGCGAGCGATTGCGTAAGAGTTTTGAGATCTCGGGGTAAGCGGCGGTATTAGCGTTCGCCCGCAGCCACTCGGCGACGTCTTGATCGTTCCTCGCACCCGCAACAACGTCGCGCAATTGATCTTCCGAAACGCCGATTGCATCGAGCAAGCGCTGACTGAAACCGCGAATCGCATACGGCCCGATGTTTCCGCCGGGAAGGGTGGCGCGCAATTTGTCGATCGTGCGCGGCAGCATCGCGACGCCGTCCAGTTCTTCCTTCGGACTGCGCGGCGCGCGCTTTGAAAGATCTAAAGATTCCATTCGTTTGCCTTTCGCAAGCAGTTTGCAACCTCATTCCGGGCGGGTGCAAGGCAGGCCAGGGCCGCATGGGTTGCGAGGTAGTAGCGCGCAGCAACGGCATCCGATGCTTCTTTGTATCGGGCGCGATAGGCGCGCTCGAACGACACCAGCTGGGATGCGCCTAGATGTATGCGCGAGAACTGGAAGACATCGAGTGATAGGGTGCGCGCGCCGGGCGCGTTAGCGAGCAGAATCGGAAGGTGCGCACGCGTTGCCGGATCCCGTTCGGTCCTCGCGATCGCGTCGCTAAAGCCGCCGATCACGGCGAGTACATGGCTGTTTTTCGCCAGGGAACGAACGTTTTGCGCTGCGTGCGCCGCGTTGCGCCAATTTCCCGACCCTTCGTCCTCGTGAGGGTCCGCCAAGCCGCCCGCTGAGGCGTCGCGAACGTCGAGCGCCGGCGGCCCGCCACGTTCCCGACCGCGCTGCTCGACGGCGAGGCGCACTGCTTGCAGCGCAAGGATGCCTTCGGCGCCGTCCGGGCCTGCGAGCGGCAAGTCCACGCCGAGCGTCTCGGGCGGGCTCCTGTGGGTGCAGCCCACGGGAGCAACGGATGCGCACGCAATCGCGACCGCCGCGCAGGATGCATGGAAAACACCTCTAGCCCCCAAACTTCCCCTTCCCATGTCTACTACCATAACCTCATCCACCAGCACCGTCGTCGATCGGGGCCTCGAGGGCGTTGTCGTCGGCTCGACCGATCTTAGCAACGTCGAAGGCCAAGTTGGCCGTCTGACCTATCGCGGTTACAGCATCGACGATTTGGCGCCGAACGCATGCTTCGAAGAGATCTGCCACCTGTTCTTGTACGGACATCTTCCGACCGGCCCGGAGCTCGAGCGCCTACAGATGGAGCTTGCGACTCATCGGATGCTGCCGGAGCCGCTGGTGACGGCGATGCAGCGCGTGCCGATCACAGCGTGGCCGATGGACGTCTTGCGCACGATCACCTCGGGGTTGGCCCTTTTCTCACCGGTGAACCCTACCGGCGAACACGTTTCGAACGAGGACACGGCGATCGAACTGATCGCTAAAATGACGACGATCGTAGCGGCCTTCGATCGCATCCGGCGCGGTCTGGAGCCGGTCGAGCCCCGACACGATCTCTCGCATGCGGCGAACTTCCTTTATATGCGCACCGGAACGCTGCCGACGAAGATCGAGGCCGAAGCGCTGGACACGTACTTCGTGCTGCTGGCCGACCACTCGTTCAACGCCTCGACGTTTTCGGCGCGCGTGACCGCCTCGACGAAGGCCGACATGTACGCGGCCGTGACCGCGGCAATCGCGACGCTGGAAGGCGAAGCGCACGGTGGGGCGGCGAGCGCAGCGATGAACATGATCCTGGAAGTCGGCAAGCCTAAGCGCAGCGAGACCTACGTGCGCGAAGTCTTGGCTCGCGGCGCGCGCATCATGGGGATGGGCCACCGCGAATACAAAGTCCGCGATCCGCGCGCGAAGCATCTGGAAAAGATGGCCAAGCAGCTTGGGGAAACGACCGATGCGCGCTGGTACAAGATCGCGCGTGCGCTTGAGGACGCGTCGCAAAAGGTTTTGCAAGAGCAGAAGCCGGGCCGCAAGATCTTCGCCAACGTCGATTTCTATACAGCCCCGACGCTGGCGGCGCTCGGCATTCCAGGCGATGAGTTTACCTGTCTGTTTGCCTGCGGCCGCATCGTAGGTTGGGCCGCGCATATTCTCGAGCAACTCGCCGACAATCGCTTGATCCGCCCGCAGGCAACCTATTCGGGACCGGCGGTTCATGAGTTCGTGCCGATCGAATCACGTTCGAACGGAAAAAAGGAAGAGGAGTAAAAGGCGCGATGATCGTGATTCCGGCGATCGATCTGCACAAAGGCAAATGCGTGAGCATGCGCCAGGGCGACCCAAACCGTGAGACCCAATACGATGACGACGCGCTCGAACGCGCCCGCAGCTACGTCGCAGCCGGCGCGCAGCGCCTGCAAGTGATCGATCTCGACGGCGCGCTCGGATCGGGCGAAAACGAGCAGACGATCGCGGCGATCTGCCAAGCCGTGGAGGTTCCGGTAGAAACCGGCGGCGGCATCCGCAGCCTCGCGGATGCGCAGCGGCGCTTAGATGGAGGCGCATCCTACGTCATTCTGGGAACGGTTCTGGTGGAAGACGAGCGGAGCGCTCGCAATATCATCGGCGCGCTCGGAGAGAAGGTGATCGCCGGGATCGACGCGCGTGGCGAGAACGTTCGGATTCGCGGCTGGCAGGCCGATACCGTCGTGCATCGCGACGCCTTGATCAAACGCGTAGCAAACTGGGGCGTCACGCGCATTATCCACACCGAGATCGGTCGCGACGGTACCGGTGAAGGGTACGATCTCGCGGCGCTCAAGGTCGTTGCCGGTCTAGGCGAATTCCGAGTGACTGCCAGCGGCGGCGCAAAGACGGTGGACGATCTGCGCGCGCTCAAAGCGTCGGTCCCTTCGAACGTTGATGCCTGCGTGGTCGGCCGTGCGCTGCACGAAGAGACGATCGACCTAGCAGAAGCGGTTAAAGCAGTCGCCTAAAGCTTCAGCCGATAAATTCTCGCGGTAGCCCGGCCGGCAACCGCGTCACGATCTCGTAGTTGATCGTCTCGGCCCAGGCCGCCCAATCGTCTGCGCTGATCGTCGTTTCGCCGTCCGTTCCGATCAGCGTCACGGGGTCGCCCGCGCATGCGTCGGCAACCGCCGTAACGTCGAGCATCGTCATGTTCATGCACACGCGACCGACGATCGGACAGCGCGCGCCCCCCACGGCGAACGCTCCGCGGTTTGAGAGCGCGCGTGGAATGCCTTCGGCATAGCCGACCGGCACGATCCCGATGCGCATGCCATGTGGCGCGTGGAACGTCGTGCCGTAACCGACGGGATCGCCCGTTTCGATTCGTCTTACGGCGACCAGTGAGCTCAGGTATGACAGCGCGGGCATAAGTGACAGCTCGTTTTGGTCCATCGCCTCGCGCGTCGCGGGCGATGGCCATAGTCCGTACAGCGCGATTCCGATGCGCACCATGTCCAGCCGCGTCTGCGGCCAAAGCATCGCTGCCGCGGATGCCGCGATGTGATGGATCGGACGTCCTGCTCGGCTTTGCAGTTGCTCTTGCACCGGAGCTACTGCGCGCTCAAACGCGGCCAGCTGCGCGAGCGTGAACGGCGAATCGACTTCTTCAGCGGAGGCCAGATGCGAGAAGATGCCTTCGATTGTGATTTCTGGCACGCGCAGGTAGTCTTCGATCGCGTCTGCGGCGTCTGTCGTCGCTAGGCCGAGCCGGTTCAGACCACTGTTGATCTTGACGTGTACCGGAAAGGAGGTGTTACGACGGCGCGCGACAGTTGCAAGGCGCTTAAAGTAGTTTCCGGTGTCCCAGAGCGCCACCGCTGCTTTGGCGGTCAATGCTTTTTCGAGCTCCTCTGGCGCCACCGGACCCATGATCAGAATTGGCTTGGTGATCCCGCAGTCGCGCAGCGCGGCCGCCTCGTCGAGTGAATAGACGCACAGGCGCGTTGCAATCGGTTCGATCGCCAAAGCAACCTCATCGATGCCGTGCCCGTAGGCATTGGCCTTGACCGCGAAACCGACGGTCGCAGGCGAAACGAGGGTTCGCAGGCGTCGCGCATTCTCGCGCAGCGCGGTCAGATCGATCCGTAGCATCGCGTGCACTACGTTCGCATGGCGCGGCTTACGTACAAGGCGATCGGCAGCCCGAAGAAGATGCAGTGCGCAACCAAGCCCGTAATGAAGCCCATCGCGGTCATCGCGGGCAGGTGCACGCCGGCGGCCATCTGCACGAGTTGCATGATCACCATCACGATAAAGCCGTAGACGGGTCCGCTGATGTAGGGACGGGAGGCGACGGCTTCGCGCGTATGGGCGACGTAGGCGTAGCCCAGAGCCCAGGCGATGCTGATGCAGAAATGGACGATCAGCCCCAGCAGCGGATTGGCGATGCTGTTTGCCGTCGCCGTTGCGCTGATCGATTGCCACATCGCGGTGAGGGGCTGATGCGCCGGCACCAGGAGGGCTAGATAAAGGAAGGCGTCGATCAGGATGGCCCCGATGATCCCGGCCACGATACCCTGGGAAGCAATGCGCCGCCAGTTTACAGACGTCAGGGTTGCCATGGCGCGGCTTTTCGACCAGCGGCGGGCGAGGCCCTGAAGTTACGTCGGTTTGATATGTAGAGAAAACGCAGCTCGACTGCGAAAGGGGCCGCGATGGATGCGCTTTCCGAGCATGCGCGCTGGCTGATCGCAGCTCCGATCTACGCCGCCGCGTATCTGATTGGGATCGCAGCTTTCGGCTGGATGGCGAAGCGGCGGGGGCTCAGTACCGCGGGGATATGGCTGTTGATGCAGGCGGCCCTGATCGGTGGTCTCATCGGAGCGAACGCGGCGCAGCTGTTCACAACGGGAACGGCCGGCAAGACGATCGTGGGCGGAATTGTTGGCGGCTACCTTGCGGTCGTCTGGATGAAGCGCCGCTTGGGCATCAAGCGTCCAACCGGAGATTTGTTCGCCCTCGCGCTGCCGGCCGGTGAAGCGATTGGGCGCATCGCGTGCTTTCTTGGCGGCTGCTGTTTTGGAAAGGCGGCAACGGTCGCCTGGGCGGTGCACGATCACGGCGTGCTGCGCCACCCGACGCAGCTCTACTTGGCGATCGCAGCGGCGGGGGTCTTCGGCGTGCTGTTCCATTTAGAGCGTAAACGTTTCTTGCCTGAAAACGGGCTCTTTTACGTGCAGATTGCGCTGTTTTGCGGTACGCGGTTTGTCATCGAATTCTTCCGGGCGGGCGAGGTAAGCGCGATCGGCCTGACTATCGCCCAATTGGCCGCGCTGGGCGGATTTGCTTTTGCAACGTACAAGCTCGCGCAGCTTACCAATCGCGGCGCATTCCCCTCTGTCAGTAAGGCTGCGCTCAGCGTAACAACGATACAGTGACATGACCTGTCCGAACTGCGGCGCGGAGAACCTGCCCAAAACGGAATTTTGTAGCCAATGCGGCGCGAGTTTTCGAGTCCAAAAACCGCTCGGTACGGGCGAGAAGGTCGCGTATGGCATCGTTGGCGCCGCGCTCGGCTTTGGTTTGACGATCGTGGCCTATAGCGCAGGCGGCTATTTTGGTGGGGTCGGAGGCCCTCAATTCACGGTCGCTAAGGCCGCGGCCGCCTTCTATCTGGTCGTGCTGCTGTGCGCTGCAGTTTTGCTACTTATGGTTTTTGCAACCCGCCGCGGTCGTGGACTCCCAGCGGCCCCGCGCGTCGTAGCGATCGCCGCCTTGGTCGTGCTCTTAGGCGGCATGACGCTGTGCAACCTCATTTCGGCGAATTCGCTGTTCACGAGTGCCTCTTGATGTTGGAGACCAACGACTATACCGTTCTGAAGAGCGTGCGCGCGGTTTGTCCACGCTGCTTCGCCGAAGAGCCAAACTTCGATCCGGAATTCCCTACCGACATCTGCGACGGCCACCTCGTTCAAAGAGATGACCGAGTGTACTTACGCCGCTGGTGCCGACGGGCGCACGGCGAGGTGTGGTCGCTCTACGAAGAACACGCGGACCTTTGGAGCTACCTGCAGCAGTGGCGTGTGCCTACGAAGCGCATCAACCCCGACACCTCGGTGATCTATCCGGCGCCGACGGGCTACGAACACGGACTTGGCCCGACGCACCTGCAGCATTCCTGCATCTTCCTCTTAGACATTACGACGCAGTGCAATCTGTCGTGTCCCGCGTGCTTTACAAGCTCAAGCCCGGCGGCCTCACACTTCTTGCCGCTGGCGGAGATCGTACGGACGGTCGAGACGGCGATCGAACGCGAAAACGGCCGCCTTGACGTCGTGATGATCAGCGGCGGGGAGCCGACGGTCCACCCGCAGTTCAAAGCCGTGATTGAAGCGCTCGTGCCGCTGCCGATCACGCGCGTGCTCGTCAACACGAACGGCATCCGGCTCGCAAACGAAGATGCGTTGCTCGAATTCGTTGCGCGTCATCGGGATCGCGTTGAAATCTATTTACAATACGACGGACAGCGCGGGCAAACGCAGGAATATTTGCGCGGGGTCGACCTTTGCGAACTCAAAGCGCGCGTCGTCGGGCGGCTCTCGCAAGCAAAGATCTTCACGACGCTCGTGATGACCGTTACCAAGGAGAACGCCGATCAGATCGGCGAGGTCGCCGACATGGCGATGGCTACGCCGTTCGTCGGCGGTGCGATGTTTCAGCCGGTCTTTGCGTCCGGGCGCGCACCGCGGGTCGATCCGCTCGACCGAGTTACGACAACCGGTGTCCTGCGCCGTCTTGGGCAGCAGTCGGCGAACGGAATCAAGGAGCACGACCTGATTGCGCTCCCGTGCAGCCACCCGGATTGCTGCTCGATCGGTTACTTCATCAAAGATCGTGGCGGCAATGCCGCAGGGTTGGCCTCGATTCTCGGCGAGCAGATGCTTAAGCGCAATCTCAGCATCGTCGGCAACTCGATTGCCTTTAGCGATGCCTTGCGGGAAGTACGCTCTGCGCTCTTGGCCGTGATGTCCGAAACGATGACGCTTTCGCGACCGGAGCTCGTAGGCGCCCTCAAACTGCTTTGCGAGACGTGCGACTTCGGCGGCATCGGGCAGCTTCTACGGATGGCGTTCTCGAACGACGCGACCGCCGACTTCGTCGGGCAGCGGGTCAAGCGCTTGACGATCAAGCACTTCATGGACGCCGACATGCTGATTGTGGAACGCCTGGAGCAATGCTGCGTGCATGTCGGCGCCGCCGGCAACGACCCCATCCGTATGCCGTTTTGCGCGGCGCGGCTTTTCCCCAAAGTCCGCGAGCGCGCGCTGGCCGGCAGCGTTGCACGCTCGGAGTTGCGATTGGAGCGAGCTGATGACAACCGAAAATCCGCTATCCGCACGTGAAGAGCGCGGCCAAACGCTGGAAGGCTACGCATTTACCTTTTGCAAGGCCGCCTTTTTGGCGCTGCTGTTCTCGCGCTACACCCTGCTGATTACGGCAACGGCAGCGGTGGTGCTCTACATCGCTGCGGCCGGTAACGGCGTGCGCGAGTGGCGCTGTTTTTTGAAGCCGCCGTGGGTCGTGATCGTGCTGGCCGCGATCGCGCTGGCCCAAGGGGCCCTCTTCTTCTGGTACCGCTCCTCGGTCATTCTGTAAGGCTTTCCACGGCTCGGGTATAATCGCCGTGGGGTTGATCGTGGCGGAAACTGCGCAGACGCACGTGACCAGCCGGTCCGCGGGGCCGTAGCCCCGTGCGGGTTCGAATCCCGCCGGAATCAACCCGCCTTAGGGCCTTTGCGCTTGCACTCTCCCGCTTACTCTGCTAAGATTTGGACGCTGGCACTCTCTACCGAAGAGTGCCAATTCACCCGCCCACCCCGGTGGGCGGTGACCCCTTTTTAACATTCATCAGTTGTGGAGGTTTTTTCGTGAATCTCAAGCCTTTGGCCGATCGCGTGGTCGTCGAGCACGTCGAGCAGGCAGACAAGAGCGCGGGCGGCGTTTTCTTGCCCGACACCGCTAAAGAGAAGCCGCAAGAGGGCATCGTTCGCGCGGTTGGTTCCGGTCGCACGCTCGAGAGCGGCACCAAACTGTCGATGGACGTGAAGGTCGGCGACCGGATCATCTACTCGAAATACTCGGGTAGCGAAGTCAAAGTCGACGGTAAAGAATACCTCATCATCTCGGAAAAAGATGTCCTCGCAATCGTGGACAAAGTTCCGGCCGGCGTTTAGGAGTTAATAAAGAAACATTATGGCTGCCAAAGAAATAATTTTTGACGAAAACGCCCGGCGTTCACTAGAGCGCGGGGCGAACATGCTTGCCGATGCGGTGCGCGTCACCCTCGGCCCCAAGGGACGCAACGTCGTCCTTGACAAGAAGTTCGGCTCGCCGACCATCACCAACGATGGCGTGACGATCGCTAAAGAGATCGAGCTGCCCAACACGTTTGAGAACATGGGCGCGCAGCTCGTTAAGGAAGTCGCCTCGAAGACCAACGACATCGCCGGCGACGGAACGACGACCGCGACGGTTCTGGCTCAGGCGATCATCCGCGAGGGATTGCGCAACGTCACCGCGGGCAGCAATCCGCTGCTAATCAAGCGCGGCATCGATAAGGCCGTGGAAATCACGGTCGAGCAGATGGAGAAGTTCGCTCAAAAAGTCGACACGAAGCAAAAGATCGCCCAAGTCGCCTCGATTTCCGCCAACGAAGCCGCGATCGGCGACTTCATCGCCGATGCGATGGAGAAGGTTGGCAAAGACGGCGTCATCACGGTTGAAGAATCAAAGTCCATGAAGACCGAGGTCGAGACTAAAGACGGCATGCAGTTCGACAAGGGCTACATCTCGCCGTACATGGTCACCGATTCCGAACGCATGGAGGCCGCGCTGACCGATCCGTACATCCTGGTGACGGAGCGCAAGATCTCGGCGATTGCGGACATCCTGCCGCTGCTCGAGAAGATCGTTCAGGTTCAAAAGCCGCTGTTGATCATCGCCGAAGACGTCGAAGGCGAAGCGCTTGCGACGCTGGTCGTCAACAAGCTACGCGGCACGTTCACGACGGTTGCGGTGAAAGCACCCGGCTTCGGAGATCGCCGCAAAGAAATGCTCAAAGACATCGCGACGCTCACCGGCGCAACGGTGGTTTCCGAAGAGCTCGGACTCAAGCTCGACAAGGTCACGCCCGATCTGCTCGGCCAAGCCAAGTCGGTCAAGATTACCAAAGAAGAGACCACGATCGTCGACGGCAAGGGCAAGCCCGCCGAGATCAAAGGCCGCATCGAAATGATCAAAAAGCAGATCGAAGACACCGATAGCGATTTCGATCGCGAGAAGCTGCAAGAGCGCCTGGCTAAGCTCTCGGGCGGCGTGGCGGTCATCAGTGTCGGTGCTGCGACCGAAACCGAACTCAAAGAGAAGAAGCACCGCATCGAGGATGCGCTCTCGGCAACGCGCGCGGCGGTGCAAGAGGGCATGATCCCGGGCGGCGGCGCGTCGCTCGTGCACGCGATCAAGACGCTTGCGAAGTACCAGCCGCCTTCGAGCAACGGCCATGCAGGCACGATCGCCGACGAAAAGATCGGCATCCAGATCGTGCGCAAGGCGCTCGAAGAGCCGCTTCGCCAAATCGCCGACAACGCGGGCTACGAAGGGTCCGTGGAAGTCAACCGGGTCAAAGCTGAACAGTCTCCCATGGGCTTCGATGCGATGACCGGCAAGATCGTCAACATGTTCGAAGCGGGCATCGTTGAGCCGCTCAAAGTGACGCGTTCGGCGCTCCAAAACGCCGCGTCGATTGGCTCAATGATCCTGACGACCGAAACGCTGGTTGCGGATAAGCCCGAGCCGAAGAAAGAGCCGGCAATGCCCGGCGGCGGCATGGGCGGCTACGACATGATGTAATCTCGGCGCTAAGCTGAGGTTTGTCAAAAGGAGCCCGGCAGCAATGCGGGGCTCTTTTTTCTTCGCCTAAGAAACCGTTACGATCTCCGCCTCGGCGATGAGGCCGTCCTTCACGACGTAGGTTATTGTCGCATCGAGGGGCTGCTCGCCGAGCCCCGTCACATGCTCGCGGTCGACGATCGTGCTGCCGTGAAACTCGCGCGAGATGATCTCGACGTGCAAGCCGGGGTTCTGCGCGAACCGCTTCGCATAAATTGCAGAAATCTCCTGACGCGATGTTGCGATCGTTTTCCCATCTCTGCGAACCCGGGCGCTCGCGGCATAGGTCTCCCCGAAGACTTGCGCATCGTGGAAATTATAGGCATTCACTTGGCGCTGCACGATGTCTGCCGCGCTTTCTTGAAGAATGGCGTGCGGCGAATAGACATGGCCGTCTTTGACCACCTGGCGAACGGCTGCCACGGCGCGGATGTCCACGAGGGGGTCGGCGTTCAGGATCACGAGATCCGCCAGTTTTCCTTGCGCAATCGTGCCGAGGTCCGCGCTTCGATTGACCAGTGCTGCGCCGCCCAGGGTGGCCGTCTTGAGCACGTCGCGGGGTGAAAGACCCGACTCCACCATCGCGACGAATTCATCGTAGAGTGATGAAGCATGCTGCGTGCCGATATTGCCGGCGTCTGTGCCCGCGGCGATGCGGATGCCGGCGTCCTGCACGCGCTTGAGGTTGCGCATGGCGGCGTGCGGGGGTTCCGGTATTCGCCGGGACCTGACGGCGGCGAGCAGCTGCGGCGGCAGTGTCTGTTCAACGTCCTGCAACCCAAAGAGCGTGCCGACGATCTCGGGGTTGGCAAAACGCAGATCGTGCTGCGAGAGATTCGGCCGCTCGTGTAACGTGTAGCCATAGTTGCCGAGCACGATCAGCGTCGGCGTATAGATCACCTTACGCGCACGCAGCAATTCCAAGAACGCATCGTCGACATCGGTGTCGAACACGCTGTGCGCGAGAATGTCGGCGCCCGATTCGACGGCGAGCCGGGCGGTTTCGAGCTCGATCGCGTGGATAACGACGCGGGCTCCTTTGCCATGTGCGTACTCGATCGCAGCGCGCGCGAGCGGCTCAAATGCGTTGGCTGGATGGTCGGGCAACACGACCCACCAGAACTTCACGAAATCCGTCTGGCGGGCGAGCTGCCGGTCAATCAACGCCGTTGCCGCCTCGAGGGTGTCGATCTTCACGATCGGCGGATCGCCTAGCGGGTTGAGAATCTCACGCTCGACACTTGAAAGCAGCGGTCCGGCAACGAGAACGCGGGGCGCCACTTCCGTACGCTGCGCCTCGGCTCGCACGTCGTAATTAAAAAAGGGGCCGCCCACATCGACGACCGACGTAATTCCGGCGCGGAGGTAGCGCGCAAACGTGTCGTGCAGATTGCGCTTGATCCAGGCGAGTTCGTCCGTGTAGGGACGAACCGCGCGCAGGTCGATCACATCTGGACGCGTGTACAATCCGCCGGATTGAAAGAAGTGGATGTGGCCGTCGCAAAGCCCCGGAATCGTGTAGGTATGCCGCGCGTCGATTCGATAAGCCGACGCCGGAACAGTTACATGCTGCGCCTGTCCGACTGCCACGATGCGGTCGTCCTTCAGTAAGATCGTGGCGTCGGCAAGCGGAGTAAGATCGTCGCCGGTTAGTGCCGTCGTATGCTCGATCGCTGTCCACGTGCGCCCCTCATTTAGCGGCCGCGCGTGCAACGGCGAGCGCTCAGCCATAGAGGGCAAAAGCGGCAGGGCGGAGAGAGCAGCCAGACCCCGCAGCGCATCCGCGCGGGGTATCGCATCCAGGAAGAGTCCATGTTCGAAACACATGAGAACCTCCGAAGCCCCTCAGGCGTTTGAGGTGGCGCAGCAGGTTGCCTGTTTGCGGATGCGCGACACCAAAACCGCTCGTGCCGGAACGCGTAATTAACGTCGCGCGCTGGAATCTCTGTGGCCGGTAGCGAAGTAAGGGTCAAGTGACCGCTACCCACACCCCAAACGACCTCACAATTCGGGTTGCGACGGTTAACGGCTCGGGAAGCCAATCGTCCAACCTCGTCCTGACGCACGCGATCTTCCGCCTCGGAATCCCGGTGGCGCCCAAGAACGTCTTTCCGTCGAACATCGAGGGGCTGCCGACCTGGTTTGACGTTCGCGTCTCGCCGCAAGGGTATCAATGCCGCACCCGGGACATCGATATCCTCGTCGCGCTCAACGCGACGACGTGGCACACGGACGTGCCGGGCGTGAGACCGGGCGGCATCATCGTGCACGAATCGACCTTCGCCCGCACCGGCGTCACAGAACGCACAGACGTCACGTTTTACGCGGTACCTTTTACCGAACTCGCCAAGACGCGCATCGAGCAGGGCTCGCTGCGCAAGTATCTGACGAACATGATTTACGTCGGCGTGCTTGCCGAGCTGCTCGGCATCGATCTTGACATCGTCGAGCAAGCTGTGCGCACCCAGTTCAAGAGCAAGGCGAGCGCCGTCGAAAGCAACATGCTGGCCGTGAAGCTCGGCGTTGATTACGCCCGCGACAACCTTCCCAAACAAGACGCGTACCGTCTCGAACGAACGAACGGCAAAACCGAAGGTCAGCTGCTGCTCGATGGCAACAGCGCCGCGGCGTTAGGTTGCGTCATGGGTGGCTGCACCGTTGCTGCGTGGTATCCAATCACCCCGTCGTCGTCGCTTTGCGAAGCCTTCATTTCCTATTGCGACCGTTATCGAGTAGACGCGAAAAGCGGCGAGCGCCGCGTAGCCATCATTCAGGCCGAAGATGAGCTGGCGGCGATCGGAATGGTGTTCGGCGCCACCTGGGCGGGTGCGCGGGCAATGACGTCGACCTCGGGTCCGGGCTTGTCGCTGATGGCTGAGTACGCCGGCCTCGGATACTTTGCCGAATTGCCCGGCGTCATCTTCGACGTGCAGCGGGCAGGGCCGTCAACAGGGTTGCCGACGCGAACGATGCAGGGCGACTTACAGTTCGCCTATCTGCTCTCGCACGGCGATACGAAGCACGTCGTCATCTTGCCGGCAACGGTGCAAGAGGCGTACGAATTGACGATGGAAGCTTTCGATCTGGCGGATCGTTTTCAGACGCCGGTTTTTGTTCTCAGCGATCTCGACCTCGGGATGAACAGTTGGATGACGCCGCCGCTGCCGTACCCGCACAAAGCGTTCAACCGCGGCAAGGTGCTAGGCGCCGAAGATTTGGCGGCGCTCAAATCATGGGGGCGATATCGAGACGTCGACAAAGACGGAATTCCTTACCGCACGCTGCCTGGCACCGCGCATCCGAATGCGGGGTTCTTCACGCGCGGAACCGGACACGACGAGGAAGCGCGATATTCAGAATCGCCTGAGGTTTGGCAACGCAACCTCGACCGACTGGCGCGCAAGCATGAAACCGCGCGTACGTACGTGCCGGGGCCGGTCATCGACGAAGCGGGCGGGAGCGCCGCGATCCTTGCCTATGGGACGACGCATCATGCCGTCGTTGAGGCGCGCGATCGGCTGCGCCAGGACGGCGTTGAACTCGATTACCTGCGCCTGCGCGCGTTGCCGTTCTCGCCGGAAGTTGCCGGCTTTATCCAGCGTCACGAGCGAGTGTACGTCGTCGAACAGAACCGCGATGGGCAATTGTACGGCATCCTGCGGCAAGAGCTACCGACCCATTTGGTCTCGCGGCTGCAAACGGTGCGTCATTACAATGGCGTCCCGATCGATGCGCACGCGATCATCGATCCCTTACTGGAGGCGGAGCGCGAACCCGCCATCGTTACGGAGTAAACTCTTCTATGGCCACCAACGCACCTCCGAGTAAACTCAATGTCGCTGGACTGGGTCGCGACGTATACAAAGGATTGCCGACCACGCTGTGCGCGGGTTGCGGGCACAACTCGATCACCAACCATCTGATCAAGGCGCTTTACGAATACGGCGTACAGCCGCACAAGCTCGCGAAGATGAGCGGTATCGGCTGCTCCTCGAAAACTCCGGCCTACTTCGTTGAGCAGGCCCACGGCTTCAACGGCGTCCATGGCCGCATGCCTTCCGCAGCGACGGGCGCGAAGGTCGCCAATCGGGAGCTGCTGGTGCTCGGCATCAGCGGCGACGGCGATACGGCCAGTATTGGCCTGGGTCAGTATTGTCATCTCATTCGGCGCAACGTCGACATGACGTATATCGTTGAGAACAACGGGTGTTACGGTCTAACCAAGGGACAATTTTCGGCTACCGCCGACCTCGGCTCGATGCAAAAACGCGGTTCCGTCAACGAGTACCAAACGATCGACGTTTGCGGCATCGCTATTGAGCTCGGCGCAACCTTTGTAGCCCGATCGTTTTCGGGTGACGGCAAGCAGTTGGTTCCACTTCTGCAAGCGGCGTTCTCGCATCGCGGCACCGCCGTGCTCGACATCATCAGCCCTTGCGTTGCGTTCAACGACCACATTGGCTCGACAAAAAGCTACGCGTACATCAAGGAACATTCGTTTACGCTGCATACGCCGGATTTCATCGCGCCCACCAAGGACATCGCGGTCGACTACGAACCCGGAACGGTGCAGGAAGTTGAGTTTGAAGACGGCTCACGGGTGCTCTTGCGCAAGGTTGAACGCGAATACGATGCAACCGATGGTCTTCGCGCCCTGCAGATCGTCCACGACACGCGCGAGCGGGGTGAGCTCGTGACCGGTTTGCTCTACATCGATCCCGAGTCGAAGGATTTCTGCGAGCGCGAGCGGCTCCCAAAGGCTCCGCTTGCACGCCTGAAGGAATCCGATCTGCGCATCAGCCGCGACGATTGGGCCAAATTGATGACGGTGTGACGCGCCCGAGTATGGGTATAAGCATCAGGTGTTAACGAACACGAAAGGACTGTCATGATATACCGATCTTTACGCACAACGTTGGTCACGGCCGTGGCGACGTTGCTCCTCTCGCAGGCCGCCTCTGCGGCGCTTTTCTACGGCGTCACCCGACATGTTTCAACGTCGAACATCAAGGTGTACGATCCGAAGTCACACCAGACGTTGAGCTTTACGGTCACGCCAAAATTCAACCAGGTCTTCTCCCAAGATGGCAAGACGACGTACCAGATGAGTGCGATCAAGGCCGGCCAGTACGTCAAGGTGTACTACGACCAGCACTTTCTCGGCATGCGGCATGCCGATAAGATCTACATCCTTACCAGCCACAATTACAAGCTGGGCAGCCAGTAAGCGGCTGACACTTTTCGCGGAGTTCGGCGGTAGAGTGGTCTATGAACCCTCTATCGCCGAATGCGGCGTTTTGGCTTGCGATTGCGCGCGTGTATCTGGGTGCCTATTGGCTCATCCATGGCGTTTCGAAGTTGCTCAACCACGGCCAATTGACGATTCCCCCCTGGTATCACGGAATGCTGGCCGGACCCCTCGCGCAGAACCTACGCGTGGCCGAGCCGGCGGTGGCGATCGCTGAAGCGATCGTTGGGTCACTGCTGATCCTGGGTCTCTTCACGCGCTTGAGCGCCCTGGCGGCGATTGCCCTGGCGGCCGGCTTCTTCCTAACCAAGGGTGCGTATCCGGACTACACGGCGTTTGCGGGAAATACCGCGGCGATTACCGTGCTCGCACTCCTTACCTTCGCGCTGGCTTCAGATTTCGGGCTGGACGGGCTCGGCCGCTATGCTCGCGAACGCAGCTCACGGCGCGTTCAACGCGTCCAAGCGACGCCGGTTGATGTGCGCTGGCCCGAGTAGGCCTTCGTCAGGACCGGGGCGCGACCGAGTGCGCGAACCGCGCGACGATGTCGCAAAATTCTTTGGGCCTGCGAAGCGGAAAGACATGAGCGCTTCGCGCGATCGTCTTTAAGATATCCTGCTCGCTGCGGGCGAACTTCTTGGTTTCCATCCGAAAGAAAAGGTCCCACTGCCCGTTTACGACGCAGAGCGACTTGTCGTAAGCGGCAAGCATCGGGCTGAACTCGAGCCGGCTAAACTCTGCGTAGGCCTCCTCGAAGGCGCGCTGATCGAATGGGCTGGCAATGATCGCCTGCGCAAGCGGGCGGGGCAGCGTCGTTTTGAAAAAGAGATTGCTGCCGAATTCGAAAAAGCGGACGGGCAAACGGGTCTTCATCCCGACGAACGCGCGAAAGGCAAAGCGTCGCCACCCCGTCGGATCCAGCGGCGTTCCGCAAATCACGAGCCCCTGAGTATGCGGCGGATGATCGTGCGCGAAGAGAATAGCGACATAGCCGCCGAGCGAATATCCAACGACAATTGGCGGACGGTCGAGAACGGCGGTAGTGATGTACGTGAGTTGGCGATCGAGGTTCTCGCGCGTGAACGGAACGTCGACCATCGTACCGTGACGCGGCAGATCAATGGTAGCCACGCGAAAGCGGTCGCGCAAAATCTGGACGTGCGGCAGCCATGAGAAGCGCCCCAGATGGATCCCATGCACGAAAAGCAGGGGAGGAGCCGCTTTCGGCCCCTCCACCGTGCACGATTGGGCTAAAATTGCCTCGTCAAGCGGCACGGACGCGACTTCGCCGACCTCCGCGCCAATATCATGCACGAAATTCAACTCGGTAATGCGGCAAAGGTCTGCGGCGCGCAGGCCGAACCAAAGTAGTCCATGACGATCCTCATTACCGCGATCCTGCTCGCAAGCAGCGCGCAGGTTGCTCAGCAGCCCCCACCCGCGACGACGACAACGGCCCAACAGATCGATTCGCGCGGCCCGTGCCTCGAGTCCCCAAAACAAGTACCCAACGTCGTCGGCGAACCGTCCGAGCGTTCGAGCGAGGTCGTGCGTATCGACAGAGTGGTTTCAACGCGGACCTATATGCCTAACCAAGTCATTGGGTTTCTTTACACGCGCCAGGACGGTAAGACGTTCTTAGGAACTCGCGCCGCGCAGTACACGTCTCCGGCGAGCGCCGCGCAGCTCAACGCGGTGCTCTCTTCGACTCACGCGGCCAGTTCGACCCTGACATCGTTCCCGCCCCAAACTCGCTTGGGGGTCAAGACGAGCGGCCCGCCTTTCCTCGAAGTGAAGATCCCGGCGGCGGCCTGGGCGCCCTTGGCGATCCGGCTCGATCCGTGCGTGAGCTGGCCCGCGAGCTCTCCGCTGCCCGACCCGTCCTAAAGCCTCCACTCCCCTTGGCCGCCGTCGTTCGAAGGATAGCACTCTGCGCATCCGAGTGCTAAGATAGGCGGGTTATGGGACCCTGTGACCCCTGATCAATTCGAATTCGAGCGGCTGTTCGCGGAGCTAACGCAGCGCGCGCGCGGTGGACGCTGGGCGCCCAACACGGACGTATTCGTGGACGAAGAAGGCGCTCGGGTCATCGTCAAGGTCGAGCTTGCTGGAGCCGACCTCGAGCATCTGCACGTCGGCGTGGATGAGCGTTACCTCTTCATCGTTGGACGCCGTGCCGATGGGCCGCGGTTCGCGCACGGCTCGTTTCTTCAAAAAGAGATCGAGTATGGGGACTTCGTCAAGAAGATCCGCCTGCCGTTGGCGGTCGATCGGGATGCCGTCAGCGCAACCTACGGTGCAGGAATGCTGACGATCCATCTGCCGATCGCACCGGCCGAACACTTGCCCACGACGCGTACTGAAATTCGAATGATCGTTAAAAGGACTCTCGCTTAGAAGATGGCCGCAGACAACATTACGCACGACAAAACCGGCACACCGTTGATCGGCATCTTGCCGCTTCAAGAGGCCGTGCTTTTCCCGAACACCGTCATCCCGCTCGCAGTCGTCAAAAAGCCGGGCATCCTGCTCGTGGAAGCGGCCCTGCGCGAGGGGCGTCCGGTCGGCTTAACCGTCCTGCGGGATAAGGATAAGGAAGATCCCGGACCCGACGACGTGCAGCGTGTCGGAACGATCGGCACGATTCAAAAAATGCTTAAAGTGCCCGACGGAACGCTACGATGCATCGTGGCCGGCCAGAGCGTGTTCCGCATCGAGCATGTCGTACAAACTGAACCGTACATGGTGGCGGCCTATGCGGAACTGCCCGACATCACAAAGGAATCGGAGCAGCTCACGGCCATGCACCGCAATCTTGCCGGCCTCTTTCAAAAGTTGCTCGGGTACTTGCCGCAAGCTCCGCGCGAGATGGAGATGGAAGTTCAGAACATCACCGATCCAAACTTGCTGACGTACTTTGTCGCGTCAACGATGCGCTTGGACACGGCGGATCGGCAAGCGATCTTAGAAGAGCGCAACACCGAGAAGCGCATGCGCAAGCTGACGATGCTGCTGACCAAAGAGTTGGAAGTTGTTGAGCTTGGCCATAAGATTCAATCCGACATCCAGCGCGAGATGGAAAAGAATCAGCGCGAATTCTACTTACGTCAGCAGCTTCACGCGATCCAGGAAGAACTCGGCGAAAGCGACCCTCAACAGGCCGAAACGAATGAGCTGCGCCAGAAGATTGACGAAGCGCAGATGCCCGAAGATGCGAAGAAGGCGGCCGATCGTGAATTGGACCGGCTCTCAAAAGTGCCGCAAGCCTCGCCGGAGTACAGCGTTATTCGCACCTATTTGGATTGGCTCGTGCAGATGCCGTGGGGTAAAGAAACGACCGATCAGATCGACATCCGCAATGCGCGTACGATCCTGGACGCCGATCACTACGACTTGGATAAAGTCAAAGACCGCATCGTCGAGTACCTGGCCGTCGGCAAACTCAAAAAGCGCATGACCGGCCCGATCTTGTGTTTCGTGGGGCCGCCCGGGGTTGGCAAGACCTCGCTCGGGCAGTCGATCGCGCGTGCGATGGGTCGTAAGTTCGTTCGCTTATCGGTGGGCGGCGTACGCGACGAATCGGAAATTCGCGGTCACCGCCGCACGTATATCGGCGCGATGCCCGGCACGATTATTCGCGCGATTCGGGATGCCGGCACGCGCAACCCGGTGATGATGATCGATGAAATCGACAAAGTCGGCAGCGACTACCGTGGCGATCCACAATCGGCGCTGCTCGAAGTGCTGGATCCCGAACAGAACAACAGCTTCCGCGACCACTACTTGGATCTGCCTTTCGATCTCTCGCATGTGCTCTTCATCTGCACGGCCAACAGCTTGGACTCCGTGAGCCCGCCGCTGCGGGATCGCATGGAGATCATCCAGCTCGCCGGCTACACGGAGCTCGAAAAGATTCAAATCGCCAAGCGCTATCTGCTTCGCAAGCAACGCCTAGCCAATGGGCTCAAGGACTCGCAAGCGCAGATGAACGATGCCGCTCTGCGCGCGATCATCGGCGACTACACGCGCGAAGCCGGCGTCCGCAACCTGGAACGCGAGATCGGCACGGTCTTTCGCAAAATCGCACGCAAGATCGCAGAGCATCCGCGCCTGAAGGCCCGGATCAAGCCCGAGAGCTTAAGCGAATATCTTTCGCGGCCGCGGTTTTATAACGAGGTCAAAAAGCGGGTTGCCTCGGTCGGCGTAGCGACGGGCATGTTCTACACGCCGGTCGGCGGCGACATCCTTTTCATTGAGGTGACCGCGATGCCGGGCAGCGGCAAACTAACATTGACGGGTCAGCTCGGTGAAGTCATGAAGGAAAGCGCGACGGCAGCCGTGTCGTTCTTGCGCGCGCGCTCGGCGGAACTGGATATTCCGGACGACTACTTTAGCAAGCACGATCTGCACATTCATGTTCCGTCGGGCGCGGTTCCCAAAGATGGGCCCTCGGCAGGTGTCGCAATTGCGACGGCGATCGCCTCGATGCTCTCGGGCTTGAAGGTCGATTCGGATCTTGCAATGACCGGCGAGATCACCCTGACCGGTCAGGTTCTGCCGATTGGCGGACTCAAAGAGAAGGTGCTGGGCGCAAAACGCGCGGGCATCAAGAAGATCATCCTTCCCAAGCGCAACGAAAACGACCTCGAGGACATCCCTAAGGAAGTGCGTGATTCGGTAACCTTCATTCCGGTGGAAGAACTGTCTGAGGTCTTCTTCCAAGCATTAGGTAAACGGGTGATCACGCCGGTGTTGCTTGGACCGGAGAGTCCACGCCGCTCGAGCAACGTCGTTCCGATTCGCCGCGGCGCCGTCAAGCGCGTTCGGATCGAGCGCAAGCAGCGGCGCGCGACGGCGGCCTCGCGCAAGCGTTAGCGGTTTACCACACGAACGGAGCGAGCCGGTAGGGCACTTGCCGCACGTAGTCTTCGTAGCCCTCAAGACGCCGCCGTAATTCACGATCCTCCAAAGCCGTGCGCGCGACCAGCGCGGCCGCGAGCACGACCGTTGCCGCCACGCCGTAGTACGATCCGAGCATGACCGCGGTCGCCGGTAAGAAGATCAGGGCGCCCGCATAAAGCGGATGGCGCACGATGCGGTACGGTCCGCTCGAGACGACCCTATGTCCTCGTTCGGCCTGGATCTTTACGACCGGAGCGGCAAACGTGTTCGCGGCTAGCGCGCGGTAACAGATCCAGATCGATGCGACGACGCCGATCGCGCCGATCGATTGCAACCAGATCGGCGCGGCTGACCACTCAAAGCGCTTCGCATCCAGGCCCATGAGAAAGAGCCAACCGACAAACGCAGCGATGAAGGTGGATAAGAGCAGCTTGTCCCACAGCGGTTGGTCCTTTTGGAGGGGCGGTTTCATCCGCTGCTCGAGCAACGCCGGATCGTCGCGGGCAAGCCGCCACGTGAGGATCAGCACTGCGCCGAAAAGCAAAGCGAGGAAGGCCCAAGCCGCGGGCCATCGGAATGTGCCGGCGGCTCCAAAAAGCAGGGTCACAAAGACGACGAACTCGGCGCCGCAGGCGATCCAGACCGCGCCGCTCATGCGAGCCGGCGATTCATCGCACGTCGATTCCTTCGCCGGCAGCCACACTGCCGATTTGCGCTGCCAAGCCGCCCAGCGCTTCGATCGTGCTCTGCAACGCGACGGCATGCTCGGGCGCGATCGCGATCAAGAGACCGCCGGATGTTTGCGCGTCGGAGAGCGCTAGTCGCATAGCCGCCGGCACGCGATCCGAAAACGTCACGAACTCCGCGTGGGCTCGCGCGTTGTCGCTCGTACCGCTGGGAACAAAACCGTCCTCGATCAACTCGAGCACGCCCTCCATCAAGGGAACGGCCTTGGCATCGATCAGCAGCCTGACACTGGACGCGCGCGAGACTTCGAGGCCGTGACCTATCAATCCGAAGCCCGTCACGTCGGTCGCTGCGTGCGCTGCGTGCTGCAGCATCGCCTTGCAAGCGCGGTCGTTCAACTGCACCATCCACTCGACGGCGGGGGCCATTTGCTCCGCGGTGATCGCGTCGCGTTTGAGGGCCGTGGCCAAGACGCCGGTTCCAAGCGGCTTGGTTAGGAACAAGATGTCGCCGGCCTGGGCATTGGCATTCGTCACGATTCGCCGCGGGTCGACGACGCCCACGACGGCCATCCCATATTTTGGCTCAGCGTCTTTGATCGTGTGGCCGCCCACGATGGCCACGTTTGCTTGCCGGGCGATCGAGGCGCCGCCTTCAAGGATGCGCGCTAAGATGCGCAGATCCAGGGTATCACTCGGAAACGCTGCGATATTGAGCGCGGAGATCGGCGTCGCACCCATTGCGTAGACGTCCGAAAGACTGTTGGCGGCAGCGATTCGGCCGAAATCGAACGGATCGTCCACGATGGGCGTAAAGAAGTCAACGGTCTGGACGATTGCCAGGTCGTCTTTGAGCCGGTACACGCCGGCATCGTCGCTTGTCGCGATGCCGACGAGCACGTTTTCGTTCGCCGTCGCAGGCAGGCGGCGCAAGACTTGCGCCAGCTCGGCGGAGCCGAGTTTACTCGCTCAACCTGCGCAGGATGAAAGCTCGGTCAGCCGCACCGTATCGAAGGACTGCATGCGGCCTAATACAACACCCGTTCAGGCGAGTCCGCGTGGGGGGTGCAAGCGTGAAGCCACAAAAGTTATTCATTCCGGGGCCGGTGTCTGTTGCGCCGCCTGTATTGGCAGCGCTCGCAAAACCGCTGATCGACCACCGTGGCCCGGCCTTTGCCGAGTTGCTCGCGCGGATTGAGCGCCAGCTTCGGCCGCTCTTCGGAACGGCTGGACCGATCGTACTCTTGGGCTCGTCGGGGACCGGCGGCATGGAAGCCTCGGTCGTCAGTTTGTTTTCGCCCGGAGATCGCATTTTGGCGTGCCCGATCGGCCTATTCGGTTTGCGTTTTGCCGACATCGCGCGCGCGTACGGCTGCGAGGTTGAGGTTCTCGAAACAGAGTTTGGTCGTGCGCTCGATGCGCAGCGCCTCGCCGAGCGCCTGCGCGCCGATCACAAGCGCCAGATCGACGGCATCTTGCTCACACACAACGAAACCTCGACCGGCGTCCAAAACGATTTAGCCGCCCTCAGCCAGGCGCTTGGAGATCATGGCGCCTTCACGCTCGTCGATTCGGTGAGCGGGCTCGGCGCGGGCGACGTGCGCATGGACGAGCGACGATTCGATGCGGTTATTTCGGCCTCACAGAAGGTGCTTGCTGCGCCGCCCGGCGCCGCAATGGTGGCCTTGAGCGCGCGCGCCGTCGATCGCCTCCCCTCCGCGGAGATTCCATCCTTCTATTTGAGTTTGCAAAAGGCGCTTGATTTTTCAGGCCATGGACAGACGCCGTGGACACCGCCCGTGTCGATCCTGTTTGCGCTCGAAGCTGCGCTCGAACGTTTTGAAGAGCAAGGAGCGCGGCGCGTTTGGAAGCGCCATGAGTCTTATGCCGGTGCGATCCGAGCTGCGGTCGGAGCCCTTGGTCTAGAAATGTTTTCGGTGCCTGGCGCACATTCGAGTACGGTCGTAGCCGTAAAGTCGGCGGGAATCGACATGCCGGCGGTCTTACACACGTTGCGCGACGAACACGGCATCACCCTATCCGGCGGTCAGCAGCACCTGCGCGGAAAGATCTTTCGAATCGGCACGATGGGCGACATTTCGCAGACCGACGTGCTCGCGATGCTGGGCGCATTGGAGGGCGCTTTGGCCGGCGCGCATCTGCCGCCTGAGACGGGAAGCGCCGTTCGGGCGGCGCTGCAAGTTTTCTTGAGTCTTGAAGACGAGGCGGCTTTTACACTCGATGACGAGCAAACAGCGGGTGCAGAAACGGCCGAGCAAACCATGGCAGCGAGGAGTTGATCGCCCCGTCGATGCGGTCATCGGGTTGGGTGAGGAGCGCGACCAATCGCGAACTGTGGAGATCGGCGCGAATGTCTTTAGATAACGGAAAAAATAGCGCGACGTAAAGGATACACCACAACAAGATCGCGGATTTGAAAATGCCGATCGTGGCGCCGGCGAGCGCGTTTCCCAACCCCACGAATGGTAGCTTCGCGAAACGGTTGAGGAACGACGCCAGTATGATCACCGCGGCGTAGGTAAGCAGCCCGGTCGCGAACATGCCGATCACGTGCGCTGATCCGGGGCCCAGGCGCAGGTAAACCTGCAGGGTGTCATCCGCGAAACCGTTGTACCAAAACGGCGTGATCAGCGACGCGAACAGGGCGACCGCGCCAGCCAGCTCCGAGATGAACCCGCGCTTATAGCCCTTGAGCGCGGCAATCAGGACGATCGCGCCGATGACTAGGTCGGGCCACGCGAGCCCAGGCATTAGGCGCGGATCGTGGCGCCGAGTTGCGCGCGCAGCGCATCACGTGCAAGCGAAATTGCAGCCTCGGCTTCGGCGTCGGTGAGCGTCGCGTCGTCGCGTTGGAGCGTCACCCGCGCTGCCAGGCTCTTGCGGTCGGCTCCGACCTGCGGCCCGCGGTACTCGTCGAAGACGCGCACGTCTTTGCAAAGCGCACCGATGGCGGCACCGATCGTTGCCTCGACTACCTGCGCGGTAATCTGTGGGCCGACGATCAGGGCGAGATCGCGGGAGATCGCCGGAAAACGCGATGGTGGGTTAAAGCGAGGAGCTAGGGGGGCTGGAAGGTTGGCCAGCTCTACGCCGCCCACATAGAGAGGCCGAGCCAGGTCGTACGCGCGCGCCAGCCGCGGGTCGATTGCGCCGATGTAGGCTACCGGCCTGCCGTCAAGGACGAGCGAGGCGCTCTTTCCAGGATGAAAGCCGATGATCGGCGCCGGCTCTGCCTGCGGATCTCGTCTGGTAATTGCGCGAATCAGCGCTTGCGCATCCCCTTTGAGCCGCAGGAAATGCGTATCATGCCAGGCCGGCTCGTCGAGCGGTTCTGCTGTGAATGCAAAGCCGAGCATGGAGCGCTCTTGAATTGGATCGGTGGGCGCGAAAACGTGTCCGATCTCAAAGACCTTCATTGGCTCGCGCAGGCGCGAAAAGTATTCAAGGAAGCCGGGTTCGAGGCCGGGGCGCAGGTAGCGCTGATCTGCCGAGAGCGGATTGCGCACTTCCGCAAGCGGTAACTCCGGGTGGATTCCGGCTTGCGCGAACCGCTGCCGCATCTGCGCGCCGCGCAACGAATACGATACGATCTCGTGGTACCCAAGCGAAACGAGTATCCGCGCAACATCGCGCTCGAGAACGTATTGTGCGCTCGATACGTTGCGCGGAGCCAGAGCCGGAATCTGCGCCGGTACGTTGTCGTAGCCGAACATGCGCGCAACCTCCTCGACGACGTCTGCCGAGGCGGTGACGTCCCGCCGCCAAAGCGGCGGCACGATCCCAAGCTGCGCAGGCGACTGCGCGCTAACCGAAAAGCCAAGGTCACTCAAGCGCGCCGCTATTGCTTCGGCGTCCAACTCGAACCCGAGCAGTCGCTTCACATCGCGCACGGGAAAAGCGATCGGCGCGGCCGGAGCGATGCTTTCGCCGAATGCATGCGGCGGGTGAGCGGTGGCGCCTTCGCTTTGCAAGAACGCTGCCGCGCGCGCGGCTCCGAAGTCGGTGAGGACGGGCGCGAGGGTTTTTTCGTGACGCGCGGACGCCTCGGTGCGCAGGCCGAGCGCCGCGCTCATCCGCCGGATGCGCGCGCCGTTGAAGTTTGCGGCTTCCAAAATGATCGCCTTCGTGGCACCGGTGACTTCGCTGGCTTTGCCGCCCTTGAGTCCGGCCAGCCCTTGCGCGCCCGAATCATCGGCGATGACCAACGCCAGCGCAGAGAGCGCGTGCTCTACGCCATCGAGCGTCACGAGCTTCTCTCCGTCCCGCGCGTCGCGCGCGATCAGATGATTTCCGGCGATCCTTTGGGCATCGTAGAAGTGCAGCGGTTGGCCGACCTCGAGCATCACGTAGTTCGAAATGTCAACGAGGTTGTTGATTGGCCTCTGGCCGGCCAGGGCCAGACGAACCCGCATCCACAGCGGGGAAACGCCCACGCGAACGTTGCTAAAGCGCTGCGCTACGAAACGCAGGCAGTCTTTCGATTCGAGCGTAACCCGCGGTCCCTCCGGGTCGTCGCCCGGCGGCAAGGCTTTGAGGTCCGCCGGCCAGCGAAGTTCCACTCGGTACGAGGCCGCAAGCTCTCGCGCCAGGCCGGCGATGGACATCGCGTCCGGACGGTTGGTCGTAATTTCGACTTCCAGCACATCATCGCGCAGCTGCAAGAGCTCGACCGCGTCTGCCCCCAGCGCCGCGTTGCCGTTCATCTGCAGGATGCCGTCTTCGAACCACTCGGCGGGCAGTCCCAGCTCGTCGGCCGAGATCATCATGCCTTCGGATTCAAAACCACGCATCTTCCGGCGTTCAATCTTCAGCTGCGGCAACTGGGCGCCGATCGTGGCGATCGCTATCATTTGATCGACGGCGACATTGCTTGCGGCGGTCGCGATGTTCAACGTCTGCTGACCGCCGACGTCCACGACCGCGACCTGCAAGCGATCCGCGTTCGGATGGCGGTCGAGGGTCGCGATCTTGCCGACAACGATTCCCGAGAGTGCGGGCCGCTTCTCAACGTTCTCGACGGGGAACCCGATCTGCGCTAAGCGATCGGCGATCGCCTGTGAGTCTTCGGGGAGGTCAACATATTCGCGCAGCCACGCAATCGGCACTCTCAAGAAAGCTGCCTCAAAAATTCCGGGTCGTTTTCGAAAAAGCGGCGGATGTCGTCGATGTCATAGCGCCGCAACGCGATGCGCTCGAGGCCGAAACCGAATGCCCACCCGGAGAAGACTTCAGGATCGTAGTTCAGATTGCGCAGCACGTTCGGATGCACCATGCCCGCGCCGCCCAGTTCGATCCAACCCGCACCACCGCACATGCGGCACTGCGCACGAGAACCTTGACAAACGGGACACCGCGCATCTACTTCCGCACTGGGCTCGGTGAACGGAAAGTACGAAGGGCGAAACCGGATATCGGACTCGGGGCCGAAGAGCTCCCGGCACATTCCAATGAGCATACCTTTGAGGTGTCCGAAGTGGATGTCCTCGCCGACGAGCAGCCCTTCAACCTGATGAAACATGAAGGAGTGGCGCGCATCGACCGCGTCGCGTCGGTAACACTTTCCCGGAACGATCACAGCTACCGGAGGCGCGAACGCCTCCAGGGTGCGGATCTGCATGGGCGACGTATGCGGGCGCAGCAGCAGATGGTCGCTTAAGTAAAACGAATCGAATGCTTCGCGAGCTGGATGATCGGGAGGAATGTTGAGCGCATCGAAGTTGTAGTAGTCGGGCTCTGCCTCGGGGCCTAAAACGATCGCGAAACCATGCCGCTCGAAGTAGGAGGCGATATCATCCATGACGCGCCGGATTGGATGGATCGAGCCCAGTTCCGGTTTGATCGCGGGGAAGGTAACATCGATCGATTGCTGCAGCGCTTCGTCGAAGTCGCGCATTTCGAGCCTGCGCTGCGCGTCGGTCAGCGCAGCCTCCATTCGGGCGACGGTTTCGTTGATCACTCGGCCGGCCGTGGGTCGCTCGCCGGCCGGCAGCGTGCCGATCGCGCGGCGCACCTGAGTGACTTCACCGCTGCGTCCCAAGAATGCCACCCGCACTTCGTCCAGCGCTGCGATGTCGTGTGCGGTCGCCAACGCCTTCTCGAGGCGCTCTTGCATTCGGTCGAGTTGCGGTTGCAGTTCGCTCATTCGTCGTCTTTAGGGCATGAAAAAGCGCCCGGACGCTTTAGTTTCCGGGCGCTCTTGAAACTCTACCTTTTTTGCGCTTAGGACGGAGTCGGACTCGGGTGCAGCTGGCGATAAATCAGGTAAGCGTTGATCGACCCGGTGGTCTTGAAAAGCTTCCAGAAAAAGTCGGAGGTGGCCATATGTGCGCTATGTCTCCTTCTCGTCGCTCGGGACCGAATGCTAGAGAGTATAGCATGCGACTTTTCCACAGGGTAGTCTTGACAGAACGGGCGATTTGGACTGTCTTGACAAGCCACTCCGAGGACAGCCGGACGAGACCTCAACGTCTGCCCCGGCCGGCCTCATAGATCGCAATCGCCCCCGCGACGGCCGCGTTGAGGGACTCTGCCGAGCCGCGCATCGGGATGGAGAGCAGACGCTCGCATTTCTCCCCCCAGGGCCCGAGCCCGCGGCGTTCCTGGCCCACGACGAGCACGAGGCGGTCGGGGAGGGTGGCCGTCGCGATAGGCTCTCCGGCCGGCGAGAGTCCGGCGATCGTCCAGCCGCTGCCGTGCACCGCGGTCGCCAAGCTGTCGGGGTCGGCCCTGGCTACTTGCAGCCGAAACAGCGAGCCCATTGCCGCGCGTACGACTTTCGGATGGTACGGCTCGACCCCCGCCATGCCGAAGACGACGCCGCTCACGCCGAACGCGTCCGCGGCGCGCGCCAAAGTGCCGGCGTTGCCGGGATCGCTCAGGTCGGCTAAGACCAGGACGATTCCCGGCTCAGAAAAGAGTCGATCGAGTGGGGTCAACCGCGCCTCTCCGATGGCGATCACGCCTGCGGGAGACGCGACGTCGGAAAGTTTGCGGATGGAACGCTCGTCCGTCAGGAACACCGGCACGCCCCGCGCCTCGACTTCCCGCAGAATCGAGTACTGCTCGAATGCGTGCGCGGTTGAAAAAACGGCCTCGAGAGGAATGCCTGCCGCGCTCGCTTCGGCTAAGAGCGTGGGACCTTCGAGTAGAAAGCGGCCTCGTTCGCGGCGGATCTTCGAGCGGAGCAGCTCGCGCGTGGCAACCAGCCGCGGGTTATGCGCACCTAAGAGCTGTGGCGTCACCGCGCCTGCCGTCCACGTACCATGTAGAGGTAGCGCAAGAAGATTGTCAACAGCCCAACGATGATGCTTGCGAGCGATATGACGACGACCGGGTTGTAATGGTGCGGGAGCAGCAGTGCGTCGAGCAAGCTGAGCGTCCCGACGAAGAGCACGATAAAGAGCGCCAGGAAGCCGAGCTCGAGCTTGATGCCGGACATCAACGCGGTGTTGCGTCGTTGCGCAGGCGTTCCCTCGCAGCGGGATAATCTTCGAGACGATGATGGATGAGCCGCCGCAGGTCCTCCAGAGTGAAAACGTCTTCGAGAGCCGCGTCTTCAAAGTCCGCGTTGATACGGTTTCCGAAGGCGGCAAGACGCGCCGCATCGATATCGTCGAGCATCCGGTTTCCTACACCGTGATCGCCCGGCCGCGCCCGGATCAAGTGCTGCTGGTCCGTCAATACCGCCACGCTACGTCGCGCTACCTTTGGGAGCTGCCCGCCGGTTCGGCGGAGCCGGGCGAGGACGCGCTCGAAGGCGTGCGCCGCGAACTGCGCGAGGAAACCGGCTACTTGGCGACCGCGGTGCGCGAAGTGTTGAGCACCTACATGACGCCGGGCTACTGCACCGAGTGCATGCGCTATTTTGTTGCCGACGGTCTAACAAGCGGGCCGACCCAGTTCGATGAAGATGAAGATATCGAAACCAAAGCTGTTGCGCTCGAGGACGCCCTGCAGATGATTCGAAACGGAGAGATTGTGGATGCCAAGACGGTCGTCGGGCTCCTTTATTTCGAGCGGTTCACGCGCAGGTGCGAACAATGAGGGTTCGCCTTGCGATCTGCGCGGAAATTCTGGCGGTGTGGTCCGCTACGCTCGCAAAGTACTTGAAGTAGTTTTCGATGGGACGAAAGCGGATTAGGGCTGCTGGTGCGATCGGTGCGATGGCGATCGGCGCCTGCGCGGTGGGCGCGCTTGCGCTCGGCGCGGTAGCGATCGGAAAGCTGGCGATCCGGCGAGGCCACGTGCAAGAATTGCACATCGGCGAGCTGTCAATTGACGAATTGCGCGTTCGACGGCTTGTCGTCGAGCTACGCGACGGCGCAGCCGAACAAGCTGAAAACAGCCCGGGCAGCTAGCCCGCGGTTATCGAACGGCGTTGGCCGTGGTCGGTTTTCCGGGCTCCCCTTTGGCGATCTTCAGCAACGAGCCGAATGCGGCCGCGTCGCTCACCGCCAGCTCCGCCAGCGCCTTACGGTTGAGCGTAACGCCCGATCGCTTCAGACCGTTCATGAAGACGCTGTAGCTCATACCTTCTTTACGGGCGGCGGCGTTGATCCGGCTGATCCACAGTGAGCGGAAATCGCGTTTTCGAACCCGGCGATCGCGGTACGCGTACGCCAGCGAGTGCAGCAGCGCTTCGTTCGCAACCCGGTAGTTGCGTCGCCGAGCCGCGCGAAAGCCCTTGACGAGCTTCATGACCTTGCGGCGATGTTTGATCCCGCTGACGCCACGTTTGATGCGTGCCATTGATCATTCTCCTCCTACACCAAGTACGGGATGGTCGGCGCCAAGCGCTTGAGATCACCCTTAAAGACCGGTTGATCTTTACGGAACTTCCGTTTGCGTTTGCGCGTCTTCTTGCTGAGAATGTGGCCGCAACCACTGAATTGGTGGCGATGGAGGACTTTTCCGGTCCCAGTCACTTTCACGCGTTTTGCGGTCCCGCGGTGAGTTCGAATCTTAGGCACTGGTCGGCTCCTTCAGTTTAGCGCTTTGGGCGGAGAATTTGGGTGGGCCCGTCGGCACCGCCCGCGGCGCCAAGATCATGAACATGTTTTTTCCTTCGAGTTTGGGCTCGCGTTCGACCGTGGCGATGGGCGCCATGTCGGCGACCATGCGATCGAGCAGCCTGCGTCCGAAACTCGCGTAGGTGATCTCGCGCCCGCGAAACATGATCGTGACCTTGACCTTTCCGCCGTCCATCAACAGGCGTTCCGCCATGCGCGCTTTCGTTTCGTAGTCGTGGGTCTCGATCTTGGGACGAAGTTTCACTTCCTTTAATTCCCAGCTCTTTTGCTTCTTGCGCGCGTCTTTGTCTTTTTTCGACTGCTCGTACTTGAGTCGACCGTAGTCGCCGATCTTGCAGACCGGCGGCTGCGCGCTTGGCGAGACCTCGATGAGGTCGAGACCTGCGACTCGAGCGGCTTCTTGGGCGTCTTCCGTCAACAGGATTCCAAGTTGCTGGCCGTCTTCGCTGATCACGCGGACCTGGCGGACGCGAATTTGGTCGTTCACACGTAGCGGTCGAGCTATATCACGGTCTCCTTTATCACTTGCGTTAACTCATAAAAAAAATGGCGCTGCCGAAGCAACCCCACTGCAGCGGAACCTACCGTCGGCCCCTCTCGTGAAGACCGGATCGCCCGCAGGCATCCGGTGAGGACCCTGCGGTCCTACTTCGGCTCGGCGAGTATAGCAGGAGGCCTTCGGGACTGTCAAACGCCAAAGGGCGTTCCCTATGGAGGAACCGCGAGCCGAAGAGCACGGCCATACCGTAACCTCACCCGGACTGCCGCCTTGGATGCCGATCTCTTTGCTCTGGGCCGAGCGGATCGTGTTCTTCGCGGTCGGCGTGCTGTTGTTTCTGTGCGCACTTGGGCTCGCGTTTCGAGGCGTGCAGGTGTTGGCTGGACTCCTGGCCGGCTCGGTTGTCGACACCGTGTCGCTGACGGCGCAGTTTCTCGACATCGTGCTGCTGATTCTGATGATCGTCGAGATCGCGTACACGGTATCGTTATCGCTGCGGGGCGCGATGCTGCGCGCCCAACCGTTCTTGATCGTCGGCTTGATCGCCGTCATTCGACGGGTGCTCGTACTAACGGTGCGCGAAGTTCGCGATCACAGCGTGACCAGCGCGTGGATCTCTCGCTCCACGGTCGACCTCGTCGTTCTCGCACTGGTGGTCATGGTTTTCGTCTTCGCGATCTATCTCTTGCGCAATCGCGGTTCCGAGAGCGAGTAGCGCCGACCTCACGCCAAGTACTAGCAAGTGTAAAGTGGAAACGGGTCGCTGAACGTTTCTGTGACTTCGCGTTTGTTGCAGCGTACAAACGTCGCGTCACACGCGTATGACGTCGGTCGTTATCGAATCGACGTTCGTTTGGCGGAGGATAAGATGCGAACCTTCCTCATCAGTTTCATGTTTGTTGCACTCATTGCTCCGAGCGGCGCGATTGCGGAGCCGACTGAACGCCTCAGTACAATCACCGATCGCGATTTCGTGAACTTGACGGTGTATAACGGCGGAACCGCGCTCGTTCACGACCGCAGGCGCGTTAACGTTAACGCCGGCCTCAATCGCATCGCCTGGCGGGACGTTAGTGCGGACATGGACCCGACCTCTGCGTTGCTCGAGGGCGTAGGCGCGTCCAACCACATAAGCGTTATCGAGCAGAATTTCAACTATGATCTCTTGAATCCGTCAGCACTCTTGCAAAAATATGTCGGGCGGGAGGTCGTGGTCGTTCACGAGGCACGCTTTGCCGGCGACCGCGACACGCGAGAGAAGGCGCGCATCCTCAGCATCAATGGCGGGATCGTTTTGCAATATCGCGATCGCATTGAAACGGAGGTTCGGGGTTACATCATCTATCCGGCCTCGCCAAAGAACTTCCGCGACCGCCCGACACTCGACCTAGATATGCAAAGCCAACGGGACGGACCGCAAACGTTGGACTTGAGCTACCTTACCGGCGGGTTGAGCTGGCACGCGGACTACGTCGGGGTTGTGTCCCCCGACGAGGCCCAGCTGTCGCTGGTCGGCCTCGTGACACTTTCAAACACGAGCGGGTCCTCTTACGAAAACGCACGCTTGCAGCTTGTAGCCGGAAACGTCAATACTGCCAGCCCGGCTGGGAGCGCCCTCCGGGAGATTGCCCACGTAGCCTCGGATGTTTATTCGGCGAGCGGAGTGCGGCAAGAGAACTATTTCGAGTATCACCTCTACACGATGGAGCACCCAACCACTATTCTTGATAAGCAAACAAAACAATTGACGTTGCTGACGGCCCGCGGCATCCCGATTCGAAAGACACTTGAGCTGCGAGGGTCTGGGCAATATTATGAAAGCCCTGAACCGGATCTCGGCGATCGCACACCGGCAAGCGTGTATGTCACGTTCGAGAATCGAGGCGGAGACCTGGGCATACCGTTGCCGGGCGGCGTGGTCCGCATCTACGAGAATGATTCGCGGAACCTCTCGCAGTTCTTAGGTTCCGATCAGATTGAGCACACGGCAAGAAACGAAAAGGTCCGCCTCCATCTTGGCGATTCTTTCGACGTGACCGCCCGCAAGCGCCAAACCGATTTTCATCGAGCAGGCTCCTGCTCCGTGGACAGTTCCTATGAAATCGTCGTTTCGAACGCCAAATCGACAGCACAGGACGTGCTCGTTGTTGAGTCCATTCCAGGCGATTGGCAAATCCTCGATGAGAGCTTGCAGCATGCGAAGTCGTCCGCCAGCACGGCAAATTGGAGCGTACATGTGCTGCCGGACAAACGCTCCACGCTGACGTATACGGCGCGCGTAAAGTGGTGCTAGCGGGCAGACAAGACGCTGCCGAGCGCAGCGGCGATCGAACCGATCTCGCCGCGCTCGATGATCAGCGGCGGCGCGATGCGCAGCACGTTCGCGTGCGTATCTTTGGCGACGATTGAATGGTCCAGCAGCGCTTGCGCGATCGAGCGCGCGCTATCGTGAAGCTCGACGCCGATCAGCAGGCCCCGGCCGCGCACTTCCTTTATGAGCGGCGACTGCAGCGCGCGCAGGCGCTCGCGAAGATCTTGGCCCATCTCCCTTGCACGTTCGGCAAGGTGTTCGTCAATGACCACGTCGAGCGCGGCTTCCCCAACCGCGCAAGCCAGCGGATTCCCGCCAAACGTGCTGCCGTGGTCTCCGGGCTGGAAAAGTTCCATCAGATCGCGACTGGCAAGTGCTGCGGAGATCGGATAATAACCCCCGCCCAAGGCCTTTCCGACGACGAGGATGTCGGGCTTGACGTCCTCGTGATCGCAAGCGAAAAGGTCACCGGTGCGACCCAAACCGGTTTGAATTTCATCGGCGATCAAAAGCGCGCCGTGCTCGCGGCAAAGGTCTGCCACGCGACGCAGATATCCGTCAGGCGGTACGATTACGCCGCCCTCGCCCTGAATCGGTTCGATCAGGATTGCGGCAGTGTTGGGGGTCACCGCTTGCCGTAGCGCCTCGATGTTGCCATAGGGCAGAAGAACGAATCCCGGCGTGAACGGGCCGAAACTGCGGCGGTATTCGGGTTGCGAGGAGGCGCTGATGGCCATCGTCGTGCGGCCGTGAAAATTGTTCGCAAAAACGATAATCTCGGCGGCGTTTTGCGGCAGGCCTTTGACGTCGTATGCCCAGCGGCGCGCCAGTTTGACGGCCGTTTCAACCGCCTCCACGCCCGAATTCGTGGGTAAGGCCACGTCGTAACCGCACACCTCGGTCAGCTTTTTCAAAAAACCGCCCATACGATCGTTACGGATCGCGCGCGATACCAGGGTGACTCGGCCGGCTTGTTCGATCAGAGCCGCAGCCAGACGGGGGTGGCAGTGCCCTTGGTTGACTGCCGAGTACGCGCTGATGCAGTCGAGATACCGTTTGCCGTTGACGTCATAGAGCCACACGCCATCGGCCCGTGCGACAACGACATCGAGCGGATCGTAGTTGTGTGCGCCGTAGCGATTGTCCAGCGCAATGAACTCTTGCGCTCGATCGTTGATCACTTGCATCGTATCCTAACAACCTCTTAAGGACGCGCCGGGCGGTTCCTGTGCCAGGCTCGGCAAAATGATCGGCCGAATGCCCAAAGAGCCGTGAACGCATTCGTTAAAACCGAACAAGAAGTGCGGGTGCTCTTCGACCACGAGGATGATCTGCTCGGTGAAAGCGGCCGCTCGATTATGCTTTCGCATGGCGAGCGGCGGCCGCGCGCTGCGGTGCTCTTGCACGGCATGACCGCCAGTCCAATGCAGTTTATCGAAGTTGCACGAGCGCTGCACGGCAGCGGGTACAACGTGCTCGTCCCGCGCCTTCCGCGGCATGGTTACCGCGATCGGTTGACGGATGTGTTGGTCGACCTCTCACCCGCGGAATTGAAACGCACGGCCAAAGAGGCAATCGAAGTCGCCCACCAATTCGGCGAGAGCGTCACGGTCATCGGGTTCTCGGTCGGCGGGCTGCTCGCGGCCTGGGCCGCACAGCAATTCGATCTCGAGCGAGCCGTCTGCATCGCACCGTTTCTGGGCTTAGCGTGGATACCATCGGCGCTTGGGAGCGCGATCGCGTCGTTGAGTCTTCGGCTTCCAAACCGATTCCATTGGTGGGATCCAATCCGCAAAGGAAATCAAATGCCGGCGCACGGGTACCCCCGCTACTCGACGCACGCGGTGGCACGAGTTCATCAGCTTGCCGGTGAGCTGATGCGCGACGCGCTGCAGAGCGTCCCTCGCGCGCGATCGATCGTGGTCGTGACCAATGCGCATGAAGTGACGGTCAACAACCGTCAAGTGCGCAAGCTGGTTGCTCGCTGGCGCAAACGCGCACCGGGGCTGGTGACAACCTTTGAATTCAAGGATCTTCCATTTTCCCACGACATCATCGAGCCGCTTCGGCATCCGGAGGTCACGGCGCGCGTGTACCCGACATTGCTGGAGCTGATCGAAGGGTGAACCCGCAGCGCTGCAGCTGGGCTCGCAATGAACTGGCGATCGCTTACCACGACAAAGAATGGGGCGTTCCGGTTCACGACGATCGCACGCTCTTCGAGTTCCTCGTGCTTGAAGGCGCGCAGGCGGGCTTGAGTTGGGACACGATCCTTCGCAAACGCTCACGCTATCAAAAAGTTTTTGCAGAGTTCGAGCCGCAGCGCGTCGCCAGATTCACGGATGCGAAGCTCGAGCGCCTGGTGCTCGATGCGGGCATCGTACGCAATCGCGCCAAGATCGAATCGGCTCGCGATAACGCGCGCGCCCTGTTGCGCGTAAGGGACGAATTCGGGACGTTCGATGCGTACGTTTGGCGCTTTGTGGATGGCAAACCGATCGTGAATCGTCCACGTAGAGCGGCGGACGTTCCCGCCACGACCGCCGTCTCCGACGCGCTCAGCAAAGACCTGCGAGCGCGCGGGTTCCGTTTTGTCGGCCCGACGATCTGCTACGCGTTCATGCAAGCCGTCGGCATGGTCGACGACCACGTGATCGGCTGCTTTCGATGTTCGGCCCGGTCGAGACGTCGCTAGCGCGACCGGGCGCAAAACCGGCCCGAACTTACGCCGAAGCATTGGACCGTGTGCGCGCGATGGAGACGCTCGACGACGCCTCCATTCTGCCGGAAGCCCGCACCGCGCTCTACGATCACGGTGCGCCGACGCCGCTGGCCGTCGTGCTCCTGCATGGTTTGACAAATCACCCGGGACAATATCGGGAGTTTGCACCGGCGGTCTATGCCCGCGGCTGCAACGTGTTCGTGCCACGCTTGCCCGAGCAGGGCGATCGCGATCGCATGACGACCCGCCTTGCCAAATTGACCGCCGAAGAACTGCTGGAAAGCGCGACTGAAGCGGTCGATATCGCCCAAGGGCTGGGCGAGCGCGTCGCGATATTGGGAATCTCGACGAGCGGATTGCTGTGTGCGTATTTTGCGCAGTATCGCAGCGACGTTGCCCGTTCGATTCCGGTCAATCCGGTCTTTGCGCTCTTGCACTTTCCGTATGTGGTCAGCCGGGTCATCGAAGCGCTGCTCTTGCGGGTGCCAAATATGTTTTTGTGGTGGGATCCGCGTGTCAAGGTCAAGGAATTACCGTCCACCGGGTATCCACGCTTTCCAACGCGCGCGCTAGCGCAGTCGCTGCGCATCGGCGACGCAGTTTACACTGATGCCAAACGGCACGCGCTGCGCGCGCAATCCGTGGTCGTCGTAACGAACCGTCGAGATCCGGCCGTCAATAATGCGGCCACCCGTCAGGTGGTACGGGCTTGGCGGAGCTTGGCTGCCGAGCGCGTCAAAACATATGAGTTCACGACACTTCCGGTCAATCACGACATCATCGATCCGCAAAACTCGCAACCGCGCGTCGACATCGTGTACCCGGCTCTGCTGACGCTGCTTTTGGAAGAAACCTCCTAGTGCAGTGTCTCCGCAATAGCTTTACAACGATTCACCTTCTTCTACTCTCCATGTATCTTCGGCAGCGTGTTAGGGCTACTGTCAGGTGAACCGTAGAGCGTCATTGATCTCGTTACTGCGCGCCCTTTGGCTTTGTAGCGGGTTGTTTGTAGCGACCTATGTTCCGACGTTCGTAATTGTCGGTGCGTTAAAGAAACCGCTCGAAGCAGCGGTTCCCTTAATAATTGGAATGAGTCTACTGTTTTCTCTCGCGCTGATGAATGCGCTTCGTATGTGGAGCCGTTATGCGTTGCGCGACTTCGGATTTCGGGGTTGTGCTTCTCGTTATCTCTTGTGGGCAGTTGGAGGGGGCATCCCGATTGCAATCGCGCTAACCTGGCTCGACCATCGTTTTGGCTCGGCAGGTCCGCTAGCGGGGCTCGTCCTGCCCTATTGGAAAGCGCTGTTGCTCTTTGGAATTTGCGCGCCCATTCAGGAAGAAATAATCTTTCGCGGGCTTATACAAACGGTGGTGGCTCGTGCCTTTGCAGGGAATGTCATGCTTGGCGGAATTCGTAGTTCCTATGCAGTGCTTATTGTTGCCGTACTTTTCGGATTGATTCACCTCGAAGTCGCGATTTTCACAGCTGTGGCGGCGTTTATCCTCGGTGTGCTCGCGGGAGAACTCCGTGATAAAAGCCGGAGTTTGATACCAAGCTTCATCCTGCATGCGCTATTCAACATGGCCAGTTTCCTGTGGATCGGTTCCCGGTAATTTGCACGAAGGAATCCTCCATACACGCAGATACGCTGGCAAAAGCGCCGCGCCAGATGCTCTGATCGGTCAGTTCTTGGAACCAACGCTCGACCGAGTTCAGCCACGACGGGAGCGGATTAGCGGGCAGAGGATTTGTTCAACGCGACCGCCCGGCGGATGAGCGCTTTGAACGCGGTCTCGTCGATCTGGTCGCCTTCGTGGAGGTCGATGGCACGTCGGACATTGCCCTCAAGACTGGAGTTGAACAGCCGCTTTGGGTCTGTGAGCTGCGCACCCTTAGCGAAGGTGAGCTTGACGACGCTCTTGTAGGTCTCGCCCGTGCAGATCATTCCATCGTGATACCAGACGGGCACACCTCTCCACTTCCACTCCTCGACGGCTTCGGGGTCCGCTTGCTTGATGAGTCTGCGAATTTTTGCGAGTGTCTCGCCCCGCCAATCGCCCAGCTCCTTGATTCTCGCGTCAATGAGCGCAGAGGGAGACTCACGGCTTTTCGAGTTGTTGATCTTCTTCATCTCGTACCACTGGCTAGTTCTTCGGAAATTGTCGTAACCCCACGATCGCGCCGTTGGGGTCTTTGACGCTGGCGACCAGCAGTCCGTAGGCGACGTCGGTAATGTCTTGCACGACCGTGCCGCCCGCAGCTACGAGCGCTTTCACGCTCGCCGCGATGTCGCGCGCGCGCTCGATCATCAAGAAGGTGAATCCTGTAAAGCTGTTGCGGAGACACCACACTAGCTTCTAGGGGAGCCGGGCAGCGTGAGCGCCGGCCGTGTGGTGAGGTCGGGGGTTACGATTTCGAACTTCGCCGCGGCGTCGAGCACGAGTTGGATCGCGCGCTCGATCTGCGGGTCGTCTCCGTTGCGGTAGTCGTGCGGCGCAATGTCAACCTCGTAGTCGGGATCGGTGCCGTGGTTTTCGACGCCCCAGCCAACGTCGGTGAACCAGAAGGACGCCTCGGGCTGCGTTGTGATCGTGCCGTCCACGAGACGGTGGTATGGATTGATGCCGATCACGCCACCCCAGGTGCGCTTTCCAACCAGCGGCCCGATGCCGTACAGCTTGAAGCAGTGGCTGAAGATGTCGCCGTCCGAACCCGCGAACTGATTGGTCAGCGCGACGATCGGGCCAGCCACGGATTCCGGCGGATACGGCTGCGAGGGCGCGTAACGGGTGACGTCGTAGCCGACGCGCCTGCGCAAGAGTTTTCCTAAAAGCAAGGGCGAGACGTGTCCGCCGCGATTGTAGCGGACGTCCACGATCAAACCGCGCCGATCGAATTCGGACAGAAAGCCGCGGTGGAATTCCGAGAAGCCCCAGGGACCCATGTCGGGGATGTGAATGTATCCGACCGCGTCCTTGGTTCGCTCGTGAACGTACCGGCGATTGGCTTCGACCCAGGCGCGATACCGCAGCCGGCGCTCCTCCCCGAGCGTTTTGATGGCAAAACGGGACTCACCGCTCTTACCGTCCTTGAACGTTACGATCGCCTCGCGCTCGGCGAGATTGACGAGCGCATGATCCGGCCCCAGCTCGCGGCTGAGCCGCTTGCCGTTGATCGCCACGAGTACATCGCCTTGCGCAACGCTGACGCCGGGTTCGGCCAACGGCGAATCGATTTGGCGGTTCCACGAATCTCCTCGTAAAATGCGCTCGACGCGATAGCCCTGCGCTCGTTCGTCCCACGCAAAATCCGCGCCCAAGAATCCTTGCCGGTAGTGCGGCGGCTCGCGCCAATCTCCGCCAAACTCGTACGCATGCGAGGTGCCCAGCTCGCCTTGCATCTCCCAAATGAGATCCGAGAGCTCGCCGCGCGTTCGAATGTAAGGTAAGAGCCGCTCGTACCTTTCCAGAACGCGATTCCAATCTACGTCGGACATGTCTTCAACCCAGAACTGTTCGCGCTGCAGGCGCCAGGCCTCACGATACATCTGCGCCCACTCGTCCTTCGGATTGACTTCGAGGCTGATCCGGTCCAAATCGATCCAGCCGCTCTTGCGGCCGGGTTCCGGGAGCGGCTTCTGCTCGTCGCCTTCTTCGGGTAAGTCCGCTTCGGCGTCGATGGCGCGCAGACGATCGTGCGAACGATAGAGCAGCGTGCGATTGTCTTTGGCTAATCGAATCTCGCCTACGTCGCGCGCTATTGGGGCGCAGCGCATCTGATCGAAATCGTAGGCGAGCAGCGTTCCGGCGGCGTCTTCCTCTTCCCACGTTAGTCCGACGGGCTCGAGTCCACGGACTTCGAAGCGCGTAAAGAGTACGCGCTTTTTCGTCGCGACGATCTCACCGTACTGTCCTTCGTCTACCGGAAAGCCCAGCACGCGGCCCGTCATGCCGTCGAAGTCGATCTCGATGCGAACCGGCTTCTTGTTCTTTTTGTCCTCGCCGTCGAGGTGCTGATCGTGATCGCGGTGGATCGGGCGAGGCTTCGGCACGAAAGGCGAGGGCACGTCCTTGCGCAGGGTAACGACGTAGGGGCGTGCCGCTTGCGGGAAGCTCAGGTCGAATTGAAGCGCATCGTAAACGGGGTTGAAGTCGCGAGTCGAAATGAAGAACAAGTAGTTTCCTTCGGGGTCCCAGGCGGGCGAGAAGTCGGTGCGAAGCGGCGGCGTAGCGTCGCGCACGGCCGCGGACTTCACCTTGACGATCCGGATGATCGAGGTATCGTAGTTCGGCCACCAGCAGTACGCCAAATAGCGGCCATCAGGCGAAAAAGCGATGTCGGTGACGCGGTTGGCTGGACTCTTATCGACGACGCGTACCTTGCCGTCGGTCGCATCGACCAGGAGCAACTCGTGGCGGTGGTTGCACGCGGCGATCACGTCGTCGGTCGGCGAAGGAGCTAGTTCAGTGATCCGCCCGATGTCGCCGGCGGTTACGAGCTTGGGGGCTTCACTCGCGTCCGCCGCATGGAGCTCGAGTTGTTCGAAGCCGTTGCGATCGGTGACGCACGCGATCCGTTTTCCATCGGCCATCCATTCAGCCAGACGGTAGCGTGCAGTGCTTCCGCTGCCATGGCAGATGACGGCGTCCTCCCAGTACGGCATCGTAAAGGGCTGACCGCGCGCAACGAGCGCCAACCCTGTACCGTCCGGCTGCGGCGAGAAGTGTTCGAACTCTTCAGCCGCGTTGACAAAGCGGCGCACCGTTTCTCGAGCCGGCGACGGCGCAGAGATCTCGACGATGGCAACTGCATTGGCCGCTACGTCCAGCAAACGAATCTCACCGCCCGCCGCATAGGCAATGCGCTTGCCGTCGCTTGAAGGAAAGCGTGCGTAGTACTCCTCTTCATGCGTGTGACGTTGCACGTCGCTTCCGTTCAAGTCGCACGAATAAAGGTTGCCGGTGCCTTCACGATCGTCCAAGAAATAGATGCGCTCGCCGATCCACATCGGCCAGACCGGATTTCCGGGTTGCGAAAACAAGCGTTCGAAGATGCCGTTGCCGCTGCGATCGATCCAGAGTTCGCCCGCCGTTCCACCGCGATAGCGCTTCCAGCGTGCGCAATCGTCGGCGTTTCGCCCGATCACCATCGCGGCGCCCGGGCCGAGTGAGAGCGATTTTAGATGCCCTAGGCGCAGTGGCGAAGCCGGGCCTTCACGCGAGATCGAATACGCGGTCGTTTCGCGCTCGTACCACGCATTGACGTTGCTCGTGAAATAGATGTGCGAGCTGTCGGCGCTCCAAGTGCTCACGGCCGCCAGCGAGCCGCCTAAGTACGTGAGCCGCTGCGCCGGGCCCCCTTCGGCGGCCATCACGTAGAGCTCCGGGTTTCCCTCGTCGTTGGCGATAAACGCAATCCAGCGTCCGTCGGGCGAGAGGCGAGGCGTGCTGCACTGTCCCGAACTGGCCGATATCCGCACGGCCGTACCGCCGGTCGCGGGTACCGACCACAGGTCGTCCTCGCACACGAAGACGATGCGGTCGCCGCACAGGGTTGGGTAACGGTAGTAACCATGGTCCATGAGGGCCGTAGGGTTTGCGATTGGGGGCATGCGTTCCGCCGCACTTGCATCTCTCAATAACTTTGTGATACAAAGTTATTGATGGCAGTCTCCGCCCGATCGCTGGACACCGTTCCTCGGCACGTCGCGATCATCATGGACGGCAATCGCCGCTGGTCGGCTATCCACGGCCTGGGACTGCTCGAAGGCTACCGGCGCGGGGTGAAGGCGCTGCGCGCAGCGGTTGCGGCTGCGCTCGAGCGCGGGGTAGGCGTCCTGACGGTCTACGGTTTCTCGACTGAAAACTGGCGGCGCGACGCCGCCGAGGTCTCGCTGCTGATGAACGTGTGCGCGGCTGCCGCGCAGTCCGAACTCTTTGCGCTAGTGTCTGGGTCGGTGCGCGTTCGCATCGTCGGGGACATAGCGCCATTTCCCCGCGGCACGCGTACGGCGCTGGCGCGCTTGGTCGATGCGACCGCATTGAATTCGCGATTGATCTTGCAACTCGCCCTAAACTATAGCGGCCGAGCGGAAATCGTACAGGCGGTCCGCTCGATCGTAGCCGACGCTGCGAACGGGCGCGTGCGTTGTGACGAAATCGATGAATCATTTTTGCGAGCGCGAATGTACGCGCCCGATTGCCCGGATCCCGATCTGCTGATCCGTACGGGCGGCGACCGCCGAGTTTCGAATTTCTTGCTCTATCAGCTCGCCTACACGGAACTTTTTACGACGCCGGTTTTGTGGCCCGATTTTTCCGAGCAGCACTTTGCGCAGGCAATCGGCGATTACGAGCGCCGACGCCGCCGCTTCGGCGCCTAACGCAGCAAATAGAGCAACGTGCCGAGGGCTTGCGTGAGGCGCAAGGCGTTTTCGAGCGCAATCACCGGCGTGCTCAAACGCGGCGTTTCGGCCGGCGGCTCGAGCCCCAGAAATACGGGCGGCGGATTGAAATCGGTCGTGTTAAAGCCCGCGACGCTTCGGAAGATCAGCTCCGCGGCAAGCGCGTTTGCCCAGCCGAATTCGGCGCGGGTAAAGTGCCAATACGCATTCGGGTCGAAACTCTCGTGAATCAATCCGTCCTCGCTGTCGGTTTCGGCGAGGATCGTAATGCTTTCGGCGGTTTCTGACGGGGACTGCGCGGTCAGTGCGCGCGTGATGATGCCGAGTGGCCAGACCCACCCCTGCGGCGTGTGCGAGCTTCCTAAGCCGGTCGCATAACGCCCTCGCTCGTAATACGGATCGTCGGCGGAGAGCACGAAAGCTCGTGTCTGGCGGTACATCGGATCAAGGATGTTGCGGTAACCGTGGTAAGGAATTCCAAGCAAGTTGGGCAGGTTCGCATCGTCCATCAGCCGGAAGCGGCCTTCACCGTTGGTTTCATACACGTAAATCCAACCGCGGCGAAAATCGTAATGGCGTCCGTAGCGTTGCACCCCGGAATCGATCTCGTCGCTCATGCCCTGCGCGCCCACTGCCAGCGCGTAATCGCCGAAACCATCCTGTGCGATCGCGGCGAGTTCGCGTAAGGCAACGATCGCCATCATCTCTTGAGGCATATTGAACCGATAGTCCACCGGATCGTCGGAGGGCCGGAACGCGCACCAAATCAGCCCGGTGCCGGCGGCGTAATTATACTCGGTGCGTACACGGAACGGATAGTCGTAGTGCGAGCACGACGCGTGCTCTTGTTCGCAGCCGTAGGTTCGCACGATCGTTCGCAGCGCCTCGTGCAAGGCGGGGGTGAAGATCGTTCGATCCCCGGTTTCGCGCCAATACACCCATGCCAGCATCACCACCCACGACAGCGAGTCCACCTCCCATTTACGTTCCCAAATGTGATAGTTGGGCAGGAATGCATTTGCGTACGGATCGGCGAGTATGTTGCGCGCGTTACGTTCGATCACGCCGGCGAAGCGTTCGCGCAGCTTGGGGTAAAACAATTGGAACCGAATGTACGGAATCGTTTGCGCGGATGAGTCGCGCAGCCACATCGCCGGAATGTCGCCGCTCTGCACGTAGGTAGAGCCGTCCGGCTCGACTTGAAAGTCGTTGAAGAGCGTGTGAAAGAGCGATGTCGTGGTGATGGCGCGAACGCGTTGTCCCGTCAGCGGCACGCGCAGGAACGGCTGCGCTTCAAAGTGCGGCGCAAGCGATTGGCGGTGGGTCGCCGTCGCCGGGCTAGCCAGGGTCGCGCAGAACACGCCCGCGAGCGCGGCCGCGGCCATCCGATGCCACATTGATAGGGGAGGTGCGCCGCCGCAGCGGCGGCAATCCTTGTAGCGCTTTGCCCCTCCCCTCGAATTCTCGACTGCTTGACGACTTTAAAGCACGCTCGCCGCGCGCTTTGGCGCGCGCGATCTCACGCGCCGAAGCGGGTCACGGCGCTGAATTGATTCGCCGTCTCTTTGACCAGACGGGGCGCGCGATGACGCTCGGTCTAACGGGGCCGCCGGGTGTCGGAAAGTCAACCCTGAGTTCAGCCCTGGTCCGTAAGGCCCGCTCGCTCAAGAAAACGGTCGGCGTCGTTTCCGTCGATCCGAGCTCGCCGTTTTCGCACGGCGCGCTGCTTGGCGATCGGATTCGTCTGACGGAGCACTTTACCGATCGCGACGTGTTCATTCGATCGATGGCCAGCCGCGGACACCTCGGTGGTCTGGCGGGTGCGACGGCGGATGCGGTCTTGCTGATGGACGCATTCGGCATGGACGTCGTGATCATTGAAACCGTTGGAGTCGGGCAATCGGAAATTGAAATCGCCGAGTTGGCGCAAACGACGGTCGTGGCCTTACAGCCGGGCAGCGGCGATTCGATCCAAGTGCTCAAGGCCGGGATCCTGGAAGTGGCCGACATCTTTGTCGTCAATAAAGCCGATCATCCGATGGCCAACCAGCTCAAACGAGAGATTCGTTCGATGATGACGATGCTGGATTTCAGTGGCTGGGTGCCTGAACTCGTGATGACCCAAGCGCTCACAGGCGAGGGCGTCGACGAACTGTGGAACGCGGTGGAGAAGCACGGCGCGTATTTGCGCGAGAGCGGCGAAATGACGCAAAAGCGCCGCGAGGCGTTTCACCATCAGGTGCGGCAGCTTGCACGAGGCCGTCTCGAACGCCGGCTCGAGGAAGAACTGTTGGCCGATGTCGGCGCCGGTGGCGATCCCTATCAGGCTGCCGAACGCGTGTTGCGCGCGTTCGGGTTGGTGGAGCGCTCGCACGCGGAACCGATCCCGGAAGACGACACCCGGCCGGCGCCGCAGCGCGCGACGGTCAAAGGATTATAAGGAGAGCGCGGACATGAAACGACGATTTTTCTTGAGCACGAGCGCGATCTCCGCAGCGGTCATCGCGACAGCGGTGACGGGGATGCCGGCGAAGGCGGACTTGCCGCCGCTCATTCCTCGAGCGGTGCTTTTCGGCAATCCGGTAAAAGCGTCGCCGGAGATCTCCCCCGACGGGAAGCTGCTGGCCTATCTGGCTCCCGATCGCAACAACGTGTTGGCGATTTGGGTGCGCACGATCGGCAAGAGCGACGATCACCTCGTGGCAACCGATCCGAAGCGGCCAATTCGGAACATCACCTGGCAGCCCGACAGCAAGCACGTTTTCTTCGAGCAAGACAAAGCCGGCGACGAGAACTTTCACGTCTTTCAGACCGATCTTGCCACCTTGCGCAAGCGCGATCTGACACCGTTTCCGGGCGTGCGTGCCGGCATCGACGATGTGGATCCGAGCCATCCGGGCGTGATGCTGTTGGACATGAACCGACGCGACAAGCGCGTCTTCGACGTGTATCGCGTCGACCTAAAGACGGGCGGGCTGACGCTCGACACGCAGAATCCCGGGAACGTCGCGGGTTGGGTGGCCGATAATAAAATGCAGATTCGAGCGGCGGTGCGCAACAACGACGACGGGTCGACCGAGATTCTGGTGCGCGACACGGTGGCGTCGCCCTGGAGGACGCTGCTCCGGGCGTCTGCGGACGACCAAATCACGCCGGAGTCTTTTTCGGCCGATGATACTGCGCTCTACGTTTCAAGCAGCCTCGGCGTCAACGCTGCCCAACTCGTCCGGTACGATGTAAAGAGCGGCGCCTCGACGGTCGTCTATGCAGATCCGACCTTCGACGTGGGCGGCGTCGCGACCGATCCGCGCACGCACAAAGTCGTGGCCGTTAATGTCGAGCGTGATCGGAGCGAGTGGCAAGCCCTCGACCCTGCATACGAGGCGGATTTTGCAGCCATCAAACGGCTTCACGCCGGTGACGTTACGTTTACGAGTGCGACGAGCAACGGTCGCCGTTGGGTCGTTAGTTATCTCGTCGACAACGGGCCGGTCAGTTCGTACCTCTACGATCGCGCGACCAAACGCGGAAAATTTCTCTTCGTTTCGCGACCGGCACTGCTCAAATACACGCTGGCGCACATGCAGCCGATCACCTACGCGGCTAGTGACGGGCTGACGATCCATGGTTACTTGACGCTTCCGGTCGGCGTTGCGCAAACGAATCTGCCGATGGTGCTCTTCGTGCATGGTGGGCCGTGGGCGCGCGATAACTGGGGTTACAGCCCATATCCTCAATGGCTTGCTAATCGCGGCTATGCGGTGCTGCAAGTCAACTACCGGGGCTCCACCGGTTACGGCAAACAATTCCTCAATGCGGGCGACCGGCAATGGGCCGGAACGATGCACCAAGATTTGCTCGATGCCAAGGCCTGGGCAGTTTCGCAGGGTTACGCGGATCCCAAGCGCGTCGCGATCATGGGCGGCAGCTACGGCGGCTACGCGACGCTCGCCGGCGTTGCATTCTCGCCCGATGCGTTCACCGCCGGCGTCGACATCGTCGGACCGTCGAACTTGAACACGCTGCTGGCGTCGATTCCGCCCTATTGGTCAACGGGGCTCGCGCAATTCCACAAACGCATGGGCCAAGATCCGGCGTTCCTGAACACGCAATCGCCGCTCTTCAAAGCGGAGCAGATCAAAGTGCCGCTGCTGATTGGGCAAGGCGCGAACGACCCACGCGTCAACAAGCGCGAAAGCGATCAGATCGTCGCCGCGATGCGAAAAAACAACGAGCCGGTCGAGTACGTCGTCTTTCCGGATGAAGGACACGGCTTCGCCCGACCTGAGAACAACCGCCGCTTCAACGCGGCCGTGGAAGCGTTCTTAGGAAAATACCTCGGCGGCCGCGTCGAGCCGCCGGCGCCCGACGAAAGCATCCAAGCGTTCTTGCACTAAGGGAAGCTAGGATCAGGACCTATTAAAATTAGATGCCGTAGAACTTGAGCTGCGGCCACAGCTGCGTGAGCGGCGGATGCATGCCGCGGCAAACGACGATGGGCCGGTCGCGCTCACGCGGCATGACGTAGCGCGATTCGCCGTAACGAGCTGCGACGCGCAGCGAATCGCACCAACGCGACCACACGGCCGGGTCGACGTTGACCGCGATGACGACGGCTCCGTTGTAACCGCGTGGCCCCCAGAGGTAGTATTGGTTGTTGCCGCTGAGCGCTGGCGGCAACCCCGAGCCAAACACGTCGATCGCGGCCGCTTCGCCGTAGGTCGATGCGAAAATCGCGGCTCTCGCGCGATCGCTAGGCGGCAATGCAGCCAAGACGCTCTCGACGCTCGCAGCCATCTCGCGCCAACCGAACTCGTACGAAAACACCTGGGTTAACGGCGCACCGACTGAAGCCTTTTCGACGGGGCGGAGTTTGATCGGCATGCGCTCCACGGTCGTTTTCAGCCTAGCCGGTGAATAGATCGGCAGCACCAAGGGCAGCGCGAGAGCACCGTTGGCGGCGGCGAGCGCGCTCCAAAGGACGACCACCAGGCGCGGCAGCGCCGTGCACGCGGCGGCTCCGAGCGCGAACATCGCGGGGTACGCGCCCGCAAGGTAGTAGTTCTTGCCATGCGTCAGAAACACGAGAAGCGCCGATGCGACGAACGCGATAGCGAGGAAACGAAAGCGCGCGAGTCTCGGCGATACAAAAGGTGCGACGATGCCGGTTACCCAGAGCGGCGCGAGCAGGAAGTTGATCGAGAAGATCTGGTCGATCGTAAAGACGAGCGGGGTGCCGGTGAAGTTGTCGGCGTTGTCGTTGCGGATGACGTTCAAGAAGGGCAGCCCATGGCCGAATTGCCATGCCGCGTTGGGGAGGGCGATGAGCGCCCCGATCGCGATCCCGACGGCGAGGGCCGTCGATCGCAGCGAAGCCCGCTGAGCGGTCGTCGCGAGCCCGAGAGCGACCGCGATGATCCAGACGATCACGCCGTAGCGCGTCTCGAACGCTAGGCCCGCAAGGACGCCGGCCCACCACCACATCCGTGGCTCGGCCCTCACGACGGCCCGCGTGACGCAATAGGCAATCGCGGTCCACACCAAGGGCTCGAGGGTCGAGGTCGTGAGCGTGGCCGTCATTGCCGTGAGCATTGGAGATGCGGCGGCGGCGACCGCGGCCAGCCAGGCACCGCGAGTAGTAGCGCCCAGAAGCTGAGCAAACGCAACCGTTAGCGGCACCAGTGCGACGGCGGCGAGGACGGCCGGCACGCGGAGGAGCCAGACGTGCGTTCCTCCGATCTGCGTCAACGCGGAGAGCAGCGGAATCAGCGGGGGCTGATCGACGTAGCCGAACGCCGGATGCCGGCCGCAGACGATGAAGTAGAGTTCGTTGACGAACAGATCGTATCGGCCGGCCGTCGCTAGATGGGCGAAGGCAACGACTGCAGCAGCGACGCCGGCGGCCCACAGTCCCCCCCGCGTCATCACGGGGAGGTGACGTGGCGAGGTCAACAGATTACAAGCCCGCTTGGAACAGTTAGACGATCAAATGGAAACGACCAGGTAGCGCCATCGTCATGCGACACGTAAAGGCGTCCCGACTGGTCGATCACAGTGACCATTGAATCTCGGGTCGCGATGCAGTTGGTATCGGCGATGCCGTCGATCCACTTCGGCATGCCTCCGCCCAAAGGCTGTAGCGGACCATTGCTGTCGATCGGGCGTCGATAAACTGCGCCTTGCGTCGCAAAATGGTCGGTGGATGCCGCCACGAAAATGTCGTTTCTCCCAAAAGCAACGGCAGAGCAATAATGGGCGTGAAGTCCTTGCTGTTCGATAGTCCATGTCGCTCCCGCATCGCGACTAATGCAAAGGCCTGCCGCCGCCGCCGCTATCACGATGTCGGGCCGGGCTGGGTGTGCACAGACCTGATGAACATCGCTATCGATATCGATAGTGGGCCGCCAGGTTAGGCCGGAATCGGTTGATCGCGGAACTCCGCCAACATGGACGTTGGCCAGAAGCACGGCACCATCGCATGTCGCCGCCATTGAACGAATTCCAAGCGGCGGCCCCATCAGCTTGCCGTCGATGATCGCCGCTCCCGCGTACCACCTGTCGCGGCCCGCTACGGCGTCAAAACCCGTGAGGCATTGTTGCGCACCGTTAGGATCAACGCGCAGGATATGTGCGTCGTCGGTGCCGACGAAGACAACGTTCCCAATTGGTACGCAGCATGAAAGCTCGAATTCGCTCTTTGCTATCTCAGTCCACTCGCCGTCAGGGGATCGTCGACAGAGCGAATGCCCGCCAACAATTGCGAGCACTCTTCCATGTCCATCGGCCACCAGACTGCGAACCGATTGATCGGTGAGTTCTTGACGGACCATTTTCCCAGTGACGCTGAATAGCCCGTTGTCCCACGTCGCTACCAGAATAGAGGGCGTTGGCATCCTAGATCTTCATGCCGGCGAGTTCGTGGCGCACGGGATGGTCAACAACGATTGCACGACACGCCCTCTTCACCGCTATTGCGTGCGTCGTGCCCGCGGGAATGACGACTGCCTGGCCAGCGCGAACGCGCCGCGTTTCTTCACCAAGCGTGAGGTCTACCTCTCCATCGATGATGTGCCACACCTCTTCGTTCGGATGCGAGTGCGCGTGCAGCGCGGCGCCGTCGTCGATCTCGTAATAGGCGAAGGTCATGTGTTCGGAGTGGAAAAATCGACCGTGCCAACCTGATTTCGGTTCTGTTTGCGGAAGCTCGCTTGGATCGATAAACCCCATATCCATCCTCCTTGACTAAGCTTTAGGCGACCTTCAGGACGTCCTCTTCGATCGTTCTGAGCCCGTGCAGCCAGAGTTCAACGGCGCGATCGACGCGCGCGCGATCGCCGGTCGCGCAGAGATCGAGCAGGAAGCCGCGGTAGCCGGCGATCACGAGCGTCGCAAAAGCTGACGCGTGTTCTGCACGCACACCGCGCCGCAGCAGCGGCGTTTGCAGAAAAGAAAGCCAATCGCCGACGGCGTTGGCTAGGAAGGATCCAAAGCGCGTGGGCTCGCGCAGCGCCATCGCGTAGACTTCGAAAAATAACCGAAACGTCGGCAAGGATTCGGGCGCGCTCATGATCTTCCAAATCGCGAGGCACGCATCCGGTGAAGCGTCGCCGTCTTGATCGCGCAGCCGGGCAAACGCACGCTGCTGACGCCGGCGCAGTTCCGCCAGGATCGCGACGGTCAGCCCATCTTTTGAATTGAAATAGTATAAGAGTCCGCGGGGGCTTGAGTCGATGGCCAACGCCAGCGGACGCAGCGACAGATTGGCTAGTCCGCGGTGCTCGACGTAGTCAACGACGCGATCGAGGAGCGCTCCGGGGCGGGCGAGGTTCGCGGTTCGCGGCACCCGTCGAGGATAACATATTTGAAACGGTCGTTTCAAGTATGCTATCCTGATTCGGGAAACCATGAAGCCTGCGTCGAAAGCGCGACGCGCTATGGCGAAGATGATCGAGCGTCCTACGAGCGCGCAGCGGGCAGCGAGCGACGAGTTTGGGCAGCAGAAGGCGGCCTGGGAAGCGGCTTCGGCGCGGGGTCGAGTTCGCAAGGGAGCCGGCTCGGGTGCGGTTGACCGCACGATTTCCGATG
>Ga0185299_10000635_pt1 | contig 87399 bp, 71 predicted proteins | sample PaiPotPPA55metaG_FD_128002 | JGI IMG/M metagenome (GOLD analysis project Ga0185299, IMG submission 128002) | Iron sulfur acid spring bacterial and archeal communities from Banff, Canada, to study Microbial Dark Matter (Phase II) - Paint Pots PPA... ...
CTTTCGGCTACCGCTCGACGCCGGGCGCGGTTCCGGCCAGCATCAGCTTCCCCTGGGCGCATGACGTGCCCGATGCCGTGCCCAGCGTCAGCATGGTCGCCGGCAATCCTCTGTTTGCCGGAGCGGTCGGAGGCGCGTGGCCCGGAGAAGCATCCTCCCATCCCAATCCGCCGGGGGACTTGGCGTCCGCCTATGAACAGGCGCGCGCATTCGATTATCTGACATTCGGCGGCAACCCCTTCACCTTTACCGCCTGGAATCCGACCTTCACCAATGTTTCGGGTCAGCTTTACAGCACCAGCTTAAGCGTCACCGACCCGGATGATATCGGCTACTTCAATCGCAAGCTCCTGTCCACGTCCGCCAGTTGCGGCGATCACCCCTTGACGGACGTGAGCGGGCCGAATTCGGCGATCGACGGCACCCCCACGCATTCTTATCAATACTGCTTCCCGCGGGCGAATGGGGAATGCGTCAGCGGCAGCACGGTGGGTCAGGTCTATGTGAACTGCCCGGGCCTGATTGCTCCCTATACCTGCAACGGCACCGGGCTGATCGGCGCGACCCAACTTGGGGTAGGCAACGATGTGTGCCTGCACAATTCCTCGGCCGTCCAGCAAATGGTCGGGCAGTTTACCATCAATCAGACGGACCCACTGGGCGCCGGCCGGCGCAACCTGGTGTCGGACGTCGGCCGCATCCGCATGGATGGCGGGTTCGGCAATGCGCGCCTGACGCCGGACAATTCCGGGCTGCTGTTCAGCAACTGGTGGTCCGACTTGCAAAGCGTTTCCACGTGGATGGCCAAGATGCTGCCGTTTCCGGCTGAGGATTCAGCCGCGGTCAACCGGGGAACCTTCGAGCCGATCAGCGTCTCTTTGAAGCCGCCCGCTGATTTGGGCGTCAATAACGCGATCGTGGAGTTCGGCTACGCGGAGTTCGGCGCGCCCGCGGCGCTCAACTGCACCACGCGCAATGATCCCTGCGTCGCCAATCAAGGTACCATTCCGGGCGGCAACGCGCCTTACAAATTCGCTTCCGAGTCCCCCACCGGCATGAGCTGCTCGTCGGGCTGTACCATCACGATCCCCGCCATTCCGCAGCGGGTGCTGTATTGCCGGGCGATCTACCGCACCAGCTCGAACGCCGTCATCGATAGCACCCCTTACCAAGTGATAGTGGTGCCGTAAGCGTATGCGTCGTGGCCGAGGATCTCTTAGAACACGGGCGATCCGTGTGTTATTCATGAGCCGCGACCGACCCGCCTGCTATTATGAATTAGGTCCATTTTTGCGCGCCACACTGGGCCCTGAGGGAGTTAAACACTTTGGGCGGTAGAACGATTGTCAGCCCTACGCCGGCGGCGACGGCCCCGGTTGTGCTGCCTCCCCTCGCCCGCCCGAAGCCCGCCTTTTATCTGGCAATCGCGTTTGTCTTTGTGGTGTATGCCCGGTTCCCGGAAATTCTGGATGCGTTCATCGGCACCGGACTGCACTCCGCCCGGATTCTGCTGATGCTGTCGCTGCTGGCTACCCTGCTGGCCGGCACTCTGATCCGCGTGGCCTTCTCCAAAATCGGCTTTTGCATGTTGGCATTCACCGCCTGGATGTGCCTGTCGATCCCCTTTAGCATCTGGCGCGGCGGCAGTTTTAACGTGCTGCGCGACCAATGGCTGTTCTCCATCTTCTCTTTTCTGATCGTGGCGGCCGCGGTGCAAGGCCTGGAACAGTGCCGCCGTATCATGTACAGCCTGGCCGCCGCCACCGTGTTCATCGAATTCTGCAGCGCGGTGCTGGGGCGGGTGCGGTACGGCCGTGCGGAAGTACTGGTGGGCACGTTAGGCAATGCCAACTTCCTGGCCATGATGCTGCTGATGGGCTTGCCGTTTTGCCTGTTTGTGATCGGGTCCAAGCCGGGATTTTCGTTACTGAAAATCGCCTGCGTGATTACCGCGGTAGCGGCGCCCATAACGATCGTGGCGACCGGGTCGCGCGGCGGGCTGTTGACCATGCTGTTTATGTTCCTGCTGTATTTCTTCCGCTTGCCTGCCAGCCAGAAAATACTCGCTGTAGTGGCGGCTTTGGCGCTGGGTCTTATCGCGGTGGGCCGATCCAACCAGGGCGCTCTGGAGCGGTACAAGACCCTGATGGGGACCTCCGAAACCAACCCCCAGTTGTCGATGGATGAGCGGTCGGCGATGGAATCCTCGCAGAGCCGCAGGGTGCTGTTATGGAATAGTGTCCGCATGACGTTCGAGCATCCGTTGCTGGGCGTGGGCGTGGGCATGTTTCAGGTAGCCAATGCGAGGGCCGAGGAGGCCGCCGGGCATGCCTCGTGGAGCAACTGGTTCGAGACGCACAATGCGTTCACCGAGATCTCCAGCGAGATGGGCTTGCCGGCGATCATCCTGTTCGGCGCAGCCATCTATCTGTCGTTCCGCATCACGCGGCTGGCGCGCCGGCAGGCGCGGCGGAATGACGCTTATGCGTCTTTTGAGGCGCCCGCCTTTGCGCTGCGGCTGTCCCTCTATGCGTACTTAGGGTTTGCCCTGTTCACTAGTATTGCCTACCTGTACTATTTCCCGCTGTTGGCCGGCTTGTGTGTGGCGCTGGAGCGTTCCCTGCTGGAGGCAGGGGGGGCGGATGTGGCCACCGCACCGGCCTCTGCTGGCCCCGCGGCCCCAGCGGGCCGTCGCGCGATGACCAGATAGGCGGCCACACCCTCGCGCCACGGGCCTCTATGTTCGGCAGCACCAGCCGCCGCCACAGGGTGCCCAAATTGTAGGCGAGCACGCTCAGCCACAGTCGCACCTCGTTGGACCGGAAGCGGTGACAACTCAGCCGCGTCATCTTCACCGCCTGTTTTAATGATGGCCAGGGGGGAAATGCGCTGGACGATACCTGGACTTGGGACGGATAGCCAAGACTTGGACGCAGCAAAATCCGTCCGCCCATCCGTCCGCGCGCGTACCTAATCAGTTGGTTTATGACGAAGCGTCGTCAACTGGGACATTCTGATGGGGAAGATCGGGCAACTGATCCGAGACAAACGGGTGTTGAAGCTGATCGGGCGTTATCTGCGGGCGGGCATCATGGTGAACGGGGTGGTGGTGAAGAGCGTGGAGGGCACGCCGCAAGGCGGTCCGATGTGAATCACGGATTCGTGCGCTCCGGCAGCGGCGCGATAACGACCTTCGACGCTCCGGGCGCCGGCACGGCCGCCAAGCAGGGAACTTTCACCTACAGCATCAACCAGGCCGGGGTGATCGCCAGATTTTACATTGACGGGGGCAGCATTCGCCACGGATTCGTCCGCTCCGCCAGCGGTACGATAACGAGCTTTGAAGCTCCGGGTCCGGGCACCGGCGCGGGAGAGGGAACCCGGGCCGTCAGCATCAGCCCGGCCGGTGCGATCGCCGGATTCTACAGTGACGCAAGCGGCGGTTCTCACGGATTCTTGCGCTCCGCCAGCGGCGCGATAGCGACCTTCGACGCCCCGGGTGCGGGCACCTCTAACTAACGGCGAGGGAACTTTTCCCTACAGCATCAACCGGGCCGGGGCGATTGCCGGATATTATCTTGGCGCAAACGGCGTTTATGGCGGGTTCGAGCGGACACCGTAATCAAGGCCCGCCGCATGCCAGAAACAACCAGCCGCCGACGGCGGCCTTTGCGCCGGCCTACCCAGTGCGCTAAGGTAGGTTCGGGGACAAACCGCGCCGTGGCACAGATAACCCGCAGGGGCTACACGATCCGCAAATATGCCAGCTTGGATGAGATGAAGGCCGACGAGTACCGCTATTGGCAAAGCCGGCCGGCGTATGAGCGGCTGGACGCGGTGGAAGAAATGATTCAGACCGCCTACGCACTCAAAGGCTGGGAGATAGAGCCGGATGTACCAAGACTACAAAGACCTTTTGTCCGCCTTCCGTGCCCATGGCGTTAGATATCTGGTGGTGGGCGGCTACGCGGTCATCTTTCACGCGCAGCCCCGCTTCACGAAGGACATCGACCTTTTCATCAAAGCGGACCTGGCTAATGCGCAGGCGACGTACGACGCCCTGGCGGAGTTTGGCGCGCCGCTCCAGGGCATACGGCCTGAGGAGTTCGCGGACCGTGGGACGTTCTTTCGTTTTGGGAGCGATCCGCAAGGGTTCGATATTCTCCCCGATCTGCCGGGCGTTGACTTTGACGCGGCGTGGGAACGGCGGGTGGAAGCCGTGATCGATGCGGATAGCGGTTTCACGGCGTTTTTTATTTCGCGCGACGATCTGATCGCCGCGAAGCTTGCCTCCGGCAGACCACAGGACCTGGCGGATGTGAGCGCCATAGAAAAGGCACGGCAGACCGGTCGCTGACGCCCGCTATTGCGTGGTCCGGTTCCGGGCCCCCCCGGCTCGTCATGCGAACCTCAAAATTTGTTCGACCCGCTGCAACCGCGTGCCAGGCTCACCTTGTCCTAAGGGTGAGGTGACAAGAGAAATGAGCTACACAATCGGCGATGGTATGGTTACGTTCGCGTTGGCGGGAAGCATTATTGGTTATCTTTACATGAAGCACCAGAGCCGGCAGAAGAGGATCGAGATCATTCATCAGGAGCGGATGGCGGCGATGGAAAAGGGAATACCGTTGCCGGAGTTTCCGTTGGAGCCGGCGCGCGAGCGCCGTCCACCCGATCCGACTGTGGTGCCGATTTTGGGGACGGTTCTTTTGAGTCTTTCGGCTGGAACCATGATCGTGCTCGCGCTGACTCTTGAAGCTCCGTCCCATGGGTTTTGGGTAGCTCCTCTGCCGTTCACATTTTTGGGCGTGGGCCTGATTGCCTACCATTACTTGCTGGCCAAGCCTGGGCGTTAACGCCAGTGGAGAGCGATTCCCAACTCGTGGCCCGCGCGCAGAGCGGCGACCAGCCAGCCTTCGCGGAACTGGTCTGCCGCTATCGCGTTCCGGTGTTTCGCCTGGCGGTTTCGATTTTGGGCCGGGAGTTTATTCCGGAAGCGGAAGACGTGGCGCAAGAGGTGTTTCTTAAGGTTCACCACGCGATCGAGTCGTTTCGCGGCGAGGCCGAATTCAGCTCCTGGATCTACCGGATCACGTTCAACCAGGCGGTGAACCTGAAGGCTCGGGTTCGCTTCCGAAGCCCACACGCGAACGAGACGGTTCTTGATCGGACGGTGAGTCCGGGGCCTGGACCGGACCGGCAGGCTGAAACGGCGCAGCGCGATAGGGCCATTGCCGAGTGCATTCAAACGCTGCCCGAGGTCTACCAATCGGCCTTACGACTGTATTATTGGCTGGGCGCAGGCGTAGCCGAAGTAGCGGAGTTGATTGGCGTTCCCGAAAATACTGCCAAATCGTATCTGCATCGCGCGCGCCAGTTGCTGCATGGCATGCTGAAGGAGAGAGGATATTCTTGTGACTGAGATGGAACCTGGCGAAGCCGAAATCGATAGTTTGCTCCGGCGCTCCATGGCCGCGCCTATCCCCAGCCTGCCGCCGGATTTCGACCAGCGCCTGATGCGCGAGATGCGGCGTGGTTCGCAGCCGCTCGACCGACCCCGCCGGATTCTGCTCACCGGCTACGGTCTAATATCGGTCGTGACGTCTGCGGTGGTCATGCGTGGCCAAGGTCTCGACTGGGGGGCTATAGCGTTGATCATACTGGGGCCACTCGCCGTGATTGCGGCTGTCCCCTGGGCGCGTCGCGCAACTCATACAACGATGCGGCACAGTGCTCAGTAGGCGGCCGGTTATTGAAAACGCCGGCCGAAGACCGGTCGCTGACGCTCGCGGTTCGGTGACGGCGCGCAGTGAAGGACGGCCGGTCATGCGGAGCGGCGGGCGGTGAGGGACGGCCAGTCATGCGGAGACCGGTGGCGGCGCGCGGTGAACGGCGGATCATCGCGGAATTCAGTGCCGTGCCAAGGCCAAGCAGTACTTCCGATCGTTGGCTGGTGCCGGGTACACACGGCGGGCTACGAAGCTATGCGCATGCTGCGGAAAGGACAGGTAGAGTGCTGCGAGCGGGGCAAGGTGGTGGCGCAAGCTCATTTTGTAGCGCCAACTCCTCACCTTGGCCGCCTAAGCCGGCGGCAATCAGCGCGGAGCCGAAGAGCGGGCTTGCAGCCGCTTCACCTTTGCAACACTACCGGCCGGCAAAGGCCGGCACGAGTGCGAGTACCGTTCCGCGCAGATCAGCGTTGGCGTCGTGTTCATAACGTCCTCGGGGGAGCGTCCTATTGACGGGAGCAGTACTCCAGGTTGCTAGCCGGCGTCGGCAGATTCATCCGCTGGGGGGGAAAAGGTAGCGCCGGGTGCGACAGTACGGACTTCTTCCAGCTTCCCGGCAGCAGGGGGATAGTCCACTTGAATGCGGTCCCAGCCAGGACCGTCCCAGTCGGCCCGGGGCCGGAGAGCACCAACGTGTCGCCGGAAGAGCCCAACGTGATCGTCATGTTCCAGTTTGCCGAACTGTAGTAGCTATAGTTGCCGAACAGCAGATAAACAGCGCCGGCGGGCAGGGAATAGGTTGCCGAGTAAGCCGTGGTGGAGATGGGCGTCGCCGTGGTTTGCGTCATGGCGTGCATCTCGGCGATGTGGTCGTGGAGATCGAGCGGGTCGCTGCCCGAAATCACCGAGCCGAAGCTGCCGGACACGCCGTATGTCAGCTCGTTCATGAAACCCGGTGCAGAGGCAGCGAAAGTGCCAGGATTACCCACGGTGGAACATGTTCCGGCCAGTAAAGGGCATAGACATGCCGCGCCAGCAATGATGCCGACAGTCGCGTTTCGAATACTAAATCGTCTTTTCATGGTTTCGTCTCTCTCCTTTTCAGTGAGCAACATTCTATCACTACGCTAATCGCTCATGGACACCTGAACCCTACTCACACGTGGAAGTTGCGCAATCGGGAAGGAATTTCGAGAGGTCCCCTTACCGGTCGGCCCGGGGCGACCGGCAGCTTCATTGACAGATTTTTTTAATATCGCTACCCGCCGGGCCGTCTAAGCCGGCGGCAATCAGCACGGAGCGAAGAGCGGCTTGCGAGCGCTTGAAGTTTGCAACACTACCCTGGCGGCTGGCCAGCTCGTCCTGCAGGTTGTTGATCGCCTCGTCCTGGCAGGCGCCATAGGAAACCAGGCCGTGGTCTGGCGACCAGGCGCAAGTGACGGCGGGCGATCAACGGCGGCCGGCCATGCAGAGATCGGTGGCGTGGTCCGGTTCGTTATCGGCGCGAGGCTCTGCATCGGCGGCACTTTGTACCCGATATGCCGCGGGCCTCCGCATATGAATCAGCGGATTCACCACAGCTTCTGCACAACCGCATCCAATCCCCGCAGTGGCGGCAGGGCGCGAAACGCCACCCGATAAACTGGCCTGATTTGCTAGCTTCCGAGAGGGTGGGTTTATCGCTGGTACTATAAAAACTCTGCGTTCTTCCACAATCGGTGCACACGATGTCATGACGTAGCATTCCCTTCGACGGTGGTGGTGTGTTGAATCGCCGTTGCTTTTCTGCTGAGCGTTGCTGCGCGAGTTGATGTTTTCGCAGATTTTTTTCTCGCCGCGCCGCCTCCCTGTTGTCGTACTGCGCCGCCAGTCGCTTGGTCTTGAGCTGTTCTTCCGCCAGCAACTCCGAGCGTTGTTGTTCCCTCTGTTTTCGTTGCCGCGTTTCTTCATCGGACGGTTCCGCCACTGTCCCTCTGCCCACACAGGTCGGGCATATTTCGTCAATTCTTGCTGGATGCCGCAACAGGATATGCCACCACGTCCGGTCTACACTCCGCCAAATCCTACGTGCTCCGTGACAAGTCGGACACTCTTTTGCCATTGCCATCCTCGGCGAATCCTGGTCTGTCGGGCATTATGGAATCGCGTCGTTAGTTTAAGAAATTCTAACATCCATGGCATTATGGTGTTTTCAGCACCGGTGATACTCTCCTTCCCGGAGCTGCTTGCCGCAGAGCCAGCACTGCCGTGGCGGGGTGTGCTCGGCCAGGTGGCGCTTGAGGCTGGCAAAGGATCGGAAACCCCGCCGGCAGACCGGGCATTGAAACGGGCGGCCGTCAGACGGCATCGCTCTCCCCTTCTCCTGCTGCCTGGCGGTCGGCCAGCTCGTTCTGCAGGTTGTTGATCGCCTCGTCCTGACAGGCGCCATAGGAAACCAGGCCGTGGTCTGGCAACCAGGCGCAAGTGGCGACGGGCGGTCAACGGCGGCCGGCCATGCAGAGACCGGTGGCGTGGTCCGGTTCTGGGCGGGGGCGTCCCGCGAGCGGACAGTTGCGGCGGTAGTTCGGTGACAGGCGTACCTGTTTGTAAGTAGATACGGATGGCAGGCGGAGTGCGCATACATACTTACACACCTATGCTTCGCGATTTCCGGTTTGCATTACGCACCTTGAGCAAGAGCCCTGGCTTTGCGCTGGTGGCGATCCTGTCGCTGGCCCTGGGTATCGGGGCCAATTCCGCGATTTTCAGCCTGGCTGACGGAATCATCCTGCGGCCGATGCCGGTGCCGCACGCTTCGCAACTGATGGTGGTTCAGTCGCAGAGGCACGGCGAAAGCCTGGCGGGGTTATTCCAATATACGCAGGTATCCTATCCGGATTACCGCGATCTGCGCGACCAGAACAAGTCGTTCACGGGGCTGTCGGCGGCGCAGTATATGGCGTTCGGATTTGCGGCGGACAAGAACGCCATGCCGCAGATGAAATTCGGCGTTTTGGTGAGCGGTAATTTTTTCGATGTGATGGGAGTGCCGGCGCAATTGGGGCGGACGTTCCGGACGAGCGAGGACACGGTGCCGGGACGCGATGCGGTGGTAGTGCTGGGCGACGCGCTGTGGCGGTCGGAATTCGGCGGCAAGCCGGACGTTGTCGGGAAGACGGTGCAGCTGAACGGCATCGAGTTCACGGTGATCGGGGTAGCGCCGGCATCGTTCGGCGGACCGCTTCCGCAGTTGGGCGCCTATCTGTACGCGCCGCTGGCCATGGCGCAGCGCTTGAGCGGAGACGGCCAGCCGAATCCGCTGGAGAAGCGCAGCGACCGGCAGTTGTTCGTACATGGGCGGCTGAAGCCGGGGGTGAGCGGCAGCCAAGCAGCGGCGGAAGCACGGGTGATCAGCCAACGGCTGGCGCAAGCGTATCCGGACTCCAACCGCAACTGCACCCTGGTGGTGAGCACCGACCTCAAGTCACGCCTGCAACAGAGTCCCCTGGACTCGATGCTGATTTTCGTTCTGCTGGGTTTGGCCGTGGTGGTCTTGCTGATCGCATGCGCCAACGTGACGAACCTGATGTTGAGCCGGGCGCGGGGGCGCGCGAGAGAGATTGCCGTGCGGCTGGCGATTGGCGCGGGGAGGCAGCGGCTGGTGCGGCAGCTTTTGACGGAGAGCCTGGTGATCGCGCTGGGGGGGGGCGCGCTGGGGCTGCTGGTGGCGGAAGCGGGCGTCAGCCTGTTTTCGCAGATTCGCATTCCCAGTGACCTGCCCATCCTGCTGGATTTCCGGCTGGATCCGCGCGTGCTGGTGTTTACCGCGATTGTCGCGGTGCTGAGCGCGATTTTATTTGGACTCGTGCCGGCGTTACAGGCGACCGGAGGCGATCTGACTCCGGCGCTCAAATACGGCTCGATCGACACGCCGAAGCGCCGCCGTTTTCTGGGGCGGAACACGCTGGTGGTGGGGCAGGTGGCCGGCTCGCTGCTGCTGTTGGTGGTGGCGTCGCAAGGCTACCGGGGCGCGTCGTTCCTGCTGTCGGGGCCGGCCGGTTTTCGTACCGATCATTTGCTGACGGCGAATTTGGATCCATCATTGGCGCGCTACACAGCGCAGCAAACGCACGACTTCTATAAGAGCCTGCTGGAGGGCGCGCGCGATCTGACCGGCGTGAAGGCGGCGGCGCTGGCGCAAGCCATTCCACTGCTGCCGGGCGGAGGGAATCCGCGCATTATTCCGGAAGGCGTGCAATTGCCGCCGGGGTCGGAAGCGATTTCTATCCTCTCCAATACGGTCAGCCGGGATTATTTCAAGGTGATGGACATTCCCATCGTGGAGGGGCGCGGGTTTGAAGAGACCGACCGCGCGGGAACGCCGCGGGTGGCGATAGTGAATGAGCTGTTCGCGCACAAGTATTATCCGAAGGGGAGCGCGGTGGGCAAGCGTTTCCGTCTGGACAGCGCAAAGGGAACAGTGGTCGAGATCGTGGGAGTGGCGCGGCAGAGCAAGTACCTATTCCAAGCCGAGCCGCCGGTGGATTACATGTACCAGCCGCTGGAGCAGAATCCGCAGACAGGCATGTCGCTGCTGCTGTACACCTCGGTGCGGCCGCAGGATCTGGCGGGTCCGCTGCGCGGATTGGTGCGGTCGCTGGATGCGCGGCAGCCGGTGATCGGCATGCGCACGATGGAGGAAGTGTTCGACCTGCGCACAAGGAAGATCTTCGACGTGCTGCTGGGGACCATCGGCGGGCTGGGCGTGCTGGGCTTGGTGCTGGCGCTGCTGGGGCTGTACGGGCTGATGACGTATTCGGTCGGGTTGCGGCAACGGGAGATCGGGATTCGCATGGCGATTGGCGCGGATCGCGCGGGCGTGACAGTGATGATGCTGAAGCAGGGGCTGGTGCTGGCGGTAACCGGGGTGGCGGTCGGCGTGGTCCTATGGCTGCTGGCGAGCAGGCCGCTCCTGCAGTTGGTATCGGCGCGGTCGTTCAGTTGGAGCCTGTTGGGATTGGTGGCGTTGAGCCTGCTGGCCGCGGCGGGGCTGGGGGCGTATATCCCGGCGTGGCGGGCGGCGCATTTGGATCCGAATGTGGTGTTGCGGCAGGAGTAGAGTGGCGCGCTGGCGCGCGCCGGGGCTGGGGATCGGGGTTTTGTCGCCTTGTTCAGTGGATCAGTTCAGGATGATATTCTCGGGTTTCCAAAGCGGCTCTGAGCTTTCCAACAGCTCCAACAGACGCTGCCGCTTGACCTGTTCCCAGGCGGCTTGCGTCAGAAATCCGCTCCGGCCCCGTTTGCCGACCAATTGAGGATAGCGCCTTATGGGAGGCACATTACCGTGCTGCCACACCCCGAATCTGCCGGTACTTCCGCCCGATAATTTCCTTCTCCTCGATCGTCAGCACCCCCGCCAGCAGCACTCCGCCCAAATAAGCCAGGCTAAACACCACGCCGCATGCCAACAGGATGACCACCGGCCGGGCGCCCGGCAGCAGCGATCGCACAACAGCAGTCAGCAAGCCTGCGACTGTGGCGGCGCCCGCCAGTTTGCCCACATCGCGCAGCAGCACGATGTCCGCCCGCCGCACGCCCAGGATCCGCCCGAAACGCACCGCCGTCACCACGCGTTCCACCACGCTAACCACCACCACGGTCGAAATCGCGCCCACCAGGCCGAAGCGCGTGGTGCCGAACCACAACCCCGCTGCCAGCAGCGCGCATAACGCCACGCGCAGCCGGATCAGAAAAAACCGCTGATCGGCATAGGCGCGGAACAGCGGATCGTACAGAAAAATGCCCAGCAACAGCATGGTCAGATTGATCTGGAATACCGGCACACTCGCCAGATAGCGCTTCGTGAAAAGAAAGGCGACGAACTCATGCGCGGTCACCATGAGCATGGCGTAGATGGGGAAATAAACGGCCGCCAGCTTGCGCATGGCGCGCGCCACCAGCAGGATAATCTCGCGCGCCTCGTTGGCCTGCTGCAACACGCTGACGCGCGGGATCACCACCACGTTGGTGGCCTCCGCCAGCAGACCCATCAGCGGCAATTGTACCGTGCCCACCGCGTAAATGGCGTACACCGCCGCGCCCAGCCGGTTCGAAACGAAATAACTGTGCAGGTCAGTTTGTGCGGTGTACAACCAGCCGGCGAAGCCCAGCGGCAAAGCGTAAGACAACTGGCTGCGCAGCAGGCCGGCATCGAAGCGCCGCCAGAAGTTCGGAAATCGCGACTCGACGTACCAAAGCAGCACGCCGGTCTGCAGCACGCCTTGCACGATAGCAGCGTAAACCAGCGCGCGCACGCTGCCGAAAGCCAGCACCGCGGCCAGATAAATCGCCGTGCGCGTCAGTTGCACGCCGACAATCATGGCGCTGGCGAATTTCATTTCGCCGTTGGCGATCGGCAGAATCTCCAGCGCCGTCGAGACTACCCACAGCAGCATCACCATGCCGACCAGCGGCGCGTAACTGGTCAGTCCCGGTTGATGAAAGATAATGTCCAGCAGCGCCGGGTAAATCAGGAAGGCAATACAAGCCAGTGCGCCCATGCCCAGGTTATAGAGCATGATGTTGAGCACGATTTCCTGCCGGCGGTCGCGCTCGCGCGGCAGGAAGTAATACGCGCTCATGCCGAAGCCCAGCGGCAGGACCATCACGGCGGTATTGAAGATCAGGAAGAGCTGTTTGTAGATGCCGAACTGGGTCTGATCGAGGCGCCGCACCAGCAGCAGCGGCAACGCCAGGTTGAAGGTGAAAGCCAACGCCTTGGCCAGCATCAGCCAGGATACGTGCTCGGTGAGCGAGGCGGTCTGGGCGGCGGAGTTCGCCATGGGCGCGGGCGCCTTCATGTGTGCGTGGGCAACCTATATATATGCCGGTCGCGCCAGTGATAAATCGCTTGCAACAAGCGCGGCGCTACGCGCAACAGCAGCACGACGGCGGCCAGCTTGCGCGATTGGTAATAGGCGTTGGCGCGCGTCAGGTGGGCGATGGCCGCGGCGGCGTCCCCCCCCCGGGCGGCCTGCTTGCCCGCGTGCAGATCGAGTTTGGCGTGCTCCGCCGCGCGCCGCCGCTCGATGCTTTGCCGCTCGACCGGCGTTAAGTTGGGGTACCCGGAAGCCTTGTCCAGCACGCGCAGCACGCTTTCGATCATCAGTGCCGGATCGGCCGACAGGCTGCCCGGATGCTTTCGGTAGCGGCCCAGCACGCGCCGCTGATAACCGATGCGGCCGCCGTGATCCAGCAAGCGGAGCCACAGCTCGAAATCTTCTGCGCGGCGAAAAGCGGTGTCAATCAGGCCGGCAGCGAGCAGCGCTTCACGGCGCGCCACCGTGACGCAGACATGCACCGTGCATTCGCCCAACACCAGACGCTCGAAGGTGACCTCACCATCGGTCTGCGGTGACAATTCCATAACCGTGCGTCCGGCTTCCGGCACGTCGCCGAACACGCGCGCATCGGCGTACACCAGGTCGAGCGTCGGATCGGCTTCGAGCATGGTAATCTGGGCGGCCAGGAACTCGGGTTCCCAGATGTCATCCGCATCCAGCGGCGCGATATAGCGGCCGCGCGCGGCCCGTATGCCGGTGTTGCGCGCGCTTGCCGGGCCCTGATTTTCCTGGCAGAGATACAGGATGCGATCGCGGTACGGCGCCAGCACTTTTTCGAGTGCCGCGGTATCCGGCGAGCCGTCATTCACTACGATGATTTCGTAATCGCGGAGCGTTTGCGCCAGCACGGAATCGAGCGCCGCCGTGATCCACTGCGCCGCCTGATACGCGGGAATCACAACGCTCACTAACGGCTCGGGCATTTGCACTTGCAGAATAACACAGGCGGCGGAAGCGGCCGCAAATCGTCAGGCCGTTATCGGCAGATTGAGCTGCGGCTTGGCCGTCTCGCCCGGTTTCACTTCGACGACCGCCGAGATCGCGACATCGGCGCCTTTGGCCTTGCCTGTCACCGTAACCTTATATAGACCGGGCGGCGTGTTGATGTGCATCCAGACTCTATTGCCGCGGACCGCTTCGGTGAGTTTGACCGCCTGCCCTTCCAGGGTGACTTCGAATTGGAACCCGTCTGTCTGATCCGCATTGGTAACCGTCAGTTCCACAGCGCCAGGTTTGGTGGCAGCCTGTTTCTCTTGGGCGCCCTTTTCGACTTGCGCCTTGAGCTGGTCGAGCTGCGCCTTCAGGTCCTTCTCCATCTGCGCCAGGTTGCTTTGGAACTCCGTGGCCCAGTCCTTGGTTTCCTGCAGAACCATAGCTTGAATGCCGGAGACGAAGTCCTTGGCGCGCTGGATCATCCCGGCTTGCTGTGTCACGGTGGGAGGGTTATCCGCCGCGGCTACCAACGCCACCCAATCCATGCGAAACTCATGCAGCAGCTTGGTCATCGAGGTGGCCGTGAGGACGTAGCGGGTCCAACCGCTGGAGTAACCGAAGGCTTTGTCCAAGCCGATGACGCTCGCAGCCAGGCCCACGCACAAGGCGGCGATGGGGCCCGAATCAAAAGTGGCGACACGCTTGACTTCGAAACTCTTTAATACCTGAACCACGATGGGAACAATGCCGGCCAGCGCGGTCAGAACCAACGCCAAGAACCGAACCACTTGCGAGGACCGCTGTTTCGGTGGCTTCTTTCTCCAGTACCAGTCAATTGCCTTTTGCCCTTCTTCTTCCACCACCCGGCGGGTCTTGCGCAGGGACAGCGCCGGATCGGCGGGGTCCCACATGATGTCCATCGGCTCATGGGCGCGAATATCTTTGGTATTTGTATCCGCCATGACGGAATTCTACCATAACTGTGCGGAAATTCCTGCCTGTGGGCTAGTCACGATAGACCGCTGGCTGAGGCTCGCGAACGAGCTCAACGGCTTTGCCATCTATTTTTAGCCTGGGCTGGAAGATCGGCGGATGAACTCACCGATAGCGCTGACCAACTTGTCAATGCGCTGGTCCGTATCGCGAAAGCGCTGGTCCGTATCGCGGAAGCGCTGCTCGATTTCCTGGAAGCGCCGATCCGTATCGCGGAAGCGTTGCTCGATTTGTTGGAAGCGCCGGTCGGTCTCCTGAAAGCGCCGCTCCGTCTCCTGAAATTGCTCCTGGGTCCTGATCTGCGCTTCCGTCAAGACCACTAGCACGTCGTCCAGCCTAGCCTGTTTCTCGGCAAGTACCCCCATCAGGTTCTCCAGCCGAGTGACGCGTGATTCCAGGCTTTCCATATACATATAATACGACGAACTGAGATAGACTGGTGCGATAGATGAGTCAAAATCAATCCATTCTGGTAGTCGGCGGCGCCGGCTATCTCGGCTGCGTGCTCGTCGAGGAGTTACTCAACCGCGGCTATGCTGTCACTGTATTTGACCGGCTGTTCTTCGGCGATGCCGGCCTGCGGAAAGTGCGCGACCGCATCCGCCTGGTCACCGGCGATATGCGCGCAATGCCGCCCGCCGTGCTCGAAAACGTCGGCGTGCTGGTCAATCTCGGCGGACTGTCGAACGATCCCACCGCCGAATACAATCCCGAAGCCAATCATCAGATGAACGCGGCGGCCACCCGCACGATGGCCGAGATGGCCATGAAGGCCGGCGTGCGCCGCTACATCTACGCTTCGTCGTGCTCCATCTACGACGTGGGCGTGGTGGACGAAGAACGCGATGTCCTGCTGACCGAAGAGACCGCGGTCGCGCCGCACGCTGCCTACGCCGTATCCAAATTGGCCGGCGAACAGCAGCTTATGGCGCTCGGTGACTCCAGCTTCTGCCCCGTCAGCCTCCGCATGGGCACGTTGTTCGGCTTCTCGCCGCGCATGCGCTACGACCTGGTAGTGAACACCTTCGTGAAAGATGCGCTCTCGAAAGGCGCGGTGACCCTGCACTATGGCGGGCAGATGTGGCGGCCGCTGGCCGAAGTGCGCGATGCCGCGCGAGCTTACGTCATGGCGATCGAAGCGCCCGAGGCGCTGGTCGCCGGCCAGATCTTCAATATCGTTGCTGAAAATTTCCGCATCTCCGAGCTGGCCCTGCGGGTCTGCGCGGCGCTGCGCGAGATGAGCGTGCCGGTCGAGATTCAAAGCGCCTTCCAATACGCCGGCATTCGCAACTACCGCGTCTCAGGCAAGAAGGCGCGGCAGGTGTTGAGCTTTCAGCCGCTCGTCAGTGTGCAGGAATCGGTCCGCCACATGGTCGAGAACATTCGTGCCTATGGCTACACCAACTTCGATCACGACCGCTATTACAATATCCGCTGGATGAAACTGCTCGAAGAAATCAAAGGCACCATCGATATCACAGGCACGCTATTTGAGGCGCCGCCCGGCCGGAGCGTGGTGGAAATGCCCGCCGGCAAACGCGCGCTCGCCTAAGTTTTCCAATGCCATTTCAAATAGAATCCAAGCACCTAAACGGAGTGGTGGTGCTCGAAACCAAAGCCTACGCCGACGAGCGCGGCTTTTTCCTGGAAGCTTACCGCGCCGATCAGTTCCACGCCCTTGGGCTGCCCACCGAGTTCACCCAGGACAATCACTCGCGCTCCGTGCGCAACGTGTTGCGCGGGCTGCATTTTCAATGGGAGCCGGCCATGGGCAAGCTCATGCGCGTGACCGTAGGCACGGCTTTTCTGGTGGCTGTGGACATACGCAAGGGCTCTCCCACGCTGGGCCAGTGGTTTGGTCTGGAAGTCTCGGCGGAGAACAAAAAGCAGGTGTGGGCGCCGGCCGGCTTCGCGCGCGGCTTCTGCGTGCTCTCCGAGGTCGCCGAAGTCCAGTACAAGTGCACTGGAATCTATAACAGCCAGGCCGAATCCGGCATCTTGTGGAGCGATCCGGCCATCGGCATCGCCTGGCCGGTTACCGAGCCTATCCTTTCCCCCAAGGATGCCAAGGCGCAAACGCTGGCCGAGTGGCTTCGCTCGCCGGAGTCGGATCGGTTCACGTATGGGAACTGAGGCCGTCCAGTCCGGTCGCCGCCCCCCATTTTTTTCATGTGCAGGATTTGATAACTTCGGTTATGCTGGATAAGAAGGCTGATACGGTAACTCATGTGGCTGCGGAAGTTGCGTTGTGAAATCGTTGTACCGGTACGCTCCAGGACTGAAAAAGTTATTTTTTACCGTTGATCTGCGCCTTTGAGTGCGATAGATTAAGACAGGAGGAAATGTTAATGGTCATCAGGCAGTACCGGATGTTGGGGTTCGTATTGGCAGCAGGAGTTCTGGTAGCGGCTCTGCCCGCCTTCGCCGGAACCATCGTCAACGTCGATAGCAACCCGGCCTTGAACGGCGCCTCCGAATTCAACAACTTGACGGGAACCGATATGGTGGTCCCGGATCTCGATCCTTTCTGGGCGCCGAATAGCGCCAATTCTTCCTGGATCTCCTACGCCGATACGGGAACTGCGATCTGCTCACCGGGCAATTCTAACCCGGCTCCTTGCCCGGGGAACAGCACCACCACGGGTACGCCGAACGCCGTCTTCACCCTCAATTTCGATCTGCCCAATGCGGACAACGTGGGAAGCATCACCGTCTGGGCGGATGATACGGCGGCCGTTTATCTGGACGGTACGTTGCTGATCCCTGCCAACCCCAACCTGGGCCTGCATTGCGCCAATGCGCCGGTGGGCTGTGAGGCGATTGATGGCGCGACCTTCAATTTCCCCGGAACCGACTCCTACACCGGCGGATCGCTGAATTTAGGCGCTGGCGAGCATACCTTGACAATCGATGCATACCAGCTTGGCGGCGGGCCTTTCGGCGTGATGTACGAGGGCAGCTTCAATTCCAGCCCGTCCACGACGCCCGAACCGGCCAGCTATGCGTTGCTGGGATTGGGTCTGGCTGGATTAGGCTTGTTAGCCCGGCGCAAGCGCGCCTGATCGCCTCACCCGTTGGCCGCTACACGGCCTGTGTCCATACCTATTGAGCAGCTTCAATACTTATCGTTCGATCTGTATGAGCGCTATATCCTGTTGCAACAGATCGAGAAACTCTTCCGCCCACCCGCGTCTCCGTACCGTGTCTTAGACGTCGGCGGCCACACGCCCGCATTTTGGCCCGGCTTTCCTTCACTGGCCGGAGCCTTGATCCCCGACGCCAACGTGGCGGTGGTGGACATCCTTCCCCAAGCGGATTTGCGCAATTATGTGCGCGCCAGCGGCCTGCACTTACCTTTCCCAGACGAGACCTTCGACCTCGTCTGCTCGCTCGACACCCTCGAACATGTCTCCGCCCATGACCGTCCGGCCTTGCTCGCCGAGTTGCTGCGCGTCACCCGCGACGGCCTGTATATCGCTTTCCCCTTCGATTCCCCCAGCAACCGCTGGGCCGAAAGCGTAGTCGTCGAGTACACCGGCGTCGTGCTGCAAACGCCCCTCCCGGCGCTCCTCGAGCACCGCCAGTTCGGTTTGCCGGATCGCAGCGCCGTCACCAATTTGTTGCGCGAACACGGCTATCCCCTGATCCAATTCGAACAGGGCAACACCGATGTTTGGCTGCTCATGATGCTGACCTACCACACCGTGCGCAGGTCTGGCGACGATTTCGTCCAAGAGTTGAACCTGCGGTTCAATCGAGCCTATGCCGCGCAGGACTGGGCTGCGCCGGCCTATCGCACGGGATACCTGCTCTCCAAGCGGCATCCTGCGCAGGATCTGGAAGCACTCCACGCTTCCTTCACACCGCCGCACGCCAGCGCCGACCTGCAGGCGGTGCTGGCCTTCTGCCAGCTCTACTTGAACATCGCCCACCACGGACGCGCGCTGCTCGACAAAGACCGCTACATTCACAATATCGAAGGCGAGATGCTGGCCGAGCGGCAGGCGGCGGCCGAGTGGCAGGCGCGCTGCGAAACCGCCCGTGAGGAGCGCCGGCAACTCTATTTGCAACTCGCGGATAGGGAACGCGAGCATACCCAGGTGCTCGCACAACTGGAAGGCCTCGGCAACCGCATCGCGGAAATGCAAGGCGCGATCGAAGCTCGGCAGGCGCAGCTTGCCGCCCAACTCGAGGCGCAACTCGACGCGCAACTCGACGCGCAACTTGCCGCGCAACTCGAGGCGCAAGCCGCCGCCCAAGCCGCCCAGGCCGCGCAACAGGAGCAGTCCGCGCAAATGAACTCCGTACACCTGGATTCGCTGGCGCGCGTGTACGACCGCATGCGGGATCTCGAAATCAGCCTGCTCACCAACCGGCGCGACATACAAGCCATCTACGACAGCCGCATCTGGAAAACGTTGCGCGGCGCCGGGGGAGCGCTGCTGCGTTGGACCGGCCGGGCGTCCGATCCGCCCCTCGCGCCGGCGCCGCCTGTCGCCCCCACGCCGGCCCCGGCGCCCGCTTCCGGCGAGTACCTGGAAATCATCTGCGACGACCCCGGCATATCGGGCATTCGCCGCGTGCGCGATGTGACCGAAGTGCGCGGCTGGGCCCTGGCGCAGTCCGGCATCGAGCGCGTCCTGGTGGCCATCAACGATAGCCCCACAGCGCCCGCTTCCTACGGTCTCCCGCGGCCCGATGTGGGGCGCGACCATCCGGAACTGGCTGCCGCGGACCGCTCCGGCTATCAATTCTTCTGGGATACCACCAGCGTGCCGCAAGGCCCCGCCACCGTGCGCGTGACCGCCATGGCCAAGAGCGGCCGTACCATCGAAGTTACCTGCAACGTCATCATCGATCAAACCGCCACCCCGGATTACGACCTCTGGATTGCCCGCAACGAGCCTGCCGCCGAAGAAAAGCAGCGCATGCGGCAGGAGGCCGAGACGCTCGCCATCCGCCCCACCTTCAGCATCGTCGTGCCGGTATATAAGGTTCCGCTCCCTCTGCTGGAGCGCTGCATCGAATCCGTGCACGCCCAGCTTTACCCGCACTGGCAGCTATGCCTGGCCGACGATGGCTCGAACGATCCGGCATTGGCGGAGTACCTGCGCTCGTGCGCCGCGCGCGATCCGCGCATCCGCGTCACCGCTCTCGAAAGCAACCGCGGCATTTCCGCGGCTACCAACGCGGCACTCGCATTGTGCCAAGGCGAGTACGTCGCCTTTCTGGATAATGACGATGAGCTTGCCGATTCCGCCCTTTCCGAGGTCGTGCGCGGCATCAACGCCGATCCCGCCACCGATGTTTACTATTCCGACGAAGACAAGTTGGACCAGCGCGGCCGCCGCTATGATGTCTTCTTCAAACCCGGCTGGTCGCCTGACTTGTTTCTTTCCTGCAACTACCTCTGCCACTTCCTGGTCATCAAGCGGCGGGTGATCGAGCAGGTCCAAGGCTTGGACGAGACCTATCGCGGTGGCAGCCAGGATTACGAATTCCTGCTGCGTGTGACTGAGCACACCAGCAACATACGCCGCATTCCGAAAGTCTTATATCACTGGCGCGCGGCAGAAGGTTCTACGGCCAAGGTCCCGGACGCTAAGCCGGAGGCCGGCGCGGAAGGCCGGCGCGCGCTCGCAGAGCACCTGGCCCGCCGCCATCCCGGCGCAACCGCGGAAGAGATTACTTCTTGCCGCTACCGCGTGCGTTATCCCATCGAGGGCAATCCGCGGGTTAGCATCCTCATGCCCAGCGGCGGCAACATGAGCTTCCTGCGCGCGGCGGTCGACGACGTGCTGCGCAAGACCACTTACACCAATTACGACCTCTGGCTCATCGACAATTCGCGCTCGACCCAGGTACAGGAATACGCCGCCGGCCTGGCGCGTCAGGCGCCCGTCCGCTATCTCGACTGGCGCAATAAGCCGTTCAATTATTCGGTGATCAACAACGAAGCCGCCCGCCGCACGGATTCACCGTACATTCTGTTCTTGAACGATGACATGACCATCATCACGCCCGATTGGCTGACCGCCATGCTGGAGCATGCGCAGCGGCCGGAGATCGGCGCCGTTGGTGCGCAGTTGCTTTACCCGCACAAGTCCATCCAGCATGCCGGCGTCGTGATGGGCATTTACGGCAATAGCGGCCACGCCTTCAAAGGTCTGCCCGCCGAGCTGACTCATTACTTCAATATCCCGAACGTGATTCGCAACTGCAGCGCTGTCACCGCCGCCTGCCTGCTGGTGGCGCGCCAGAAGTTCTTCGAAGCCGGCGCCTTCGACGAGGTCAACCTGGCCGTAGCTTTTCAGGACGTGGATCTCTGCTTGAAACTCCTGGATCTGGGCTATCGCAACCTCTACACGCCACATGCCCGGCTCTATCATTACGAATCCGTCACCAAAGCCGAGAAGATCCCAAATCCAATCGAGGACGCCTACATGAAACGCCGCTGGGCGAAGTATATCGTCGACGATCCCTACTACAATCCCAACCTCACCCGCCGGCGCGAGGACTTCACTCTCCGGGTCGACTAGGCAGTGCACTTACCGACCCCGACGCCGTGCCGCCCCTCCCGCCCGCGCTGACCTCAGGATTCAACCTTATAGGTACTCACGGTGGCGCCGAGACAAACGGTTCACCTCGTCAGATTGACTAGCACCGCCACGCTGTTGCCGAGAACTCCGGGCGCCACCAGATCCGGCTTGCCCGCGCTGGATGGCTGGCCGTGTAGGTTCTCGAGCAAGACCTGATTTCCCGCCGGACCGAAGGAAAGACCGGGATTCAAAAACGTGCCGTCACCTTTGCCCAGCAGGATCTGAATCGCGTTGACCAGGAATAGCAGGTCCGGGACGCCGTCTCCATTCACATCTCCTATTTGCGGCAACGTGGGCCTCACGCCGGAATAGCTGATTGCGCTTTGAACCAGTTTGAACCCTCCTTTCCCATTGCCCAAGTAGATATCAGAGGCGGAGCCGTGCAATCCGGCCACCATTTGAACTATTGCGTCCAGCTTGCCATCGCCATTCAAGTCAGCCAACACCACGGAAACAAAATACGAGAGGGGAATGCCTGGTATGGTAGAGAGCGTAAATCCGCCGTGCTGGTCGTTCAGCAAGACATAGATGCCTGTACCAAAATTTCCGGCCACATACACTAAGTCCGTATATCCATCATTGTTGATTTCGCCCGCGGCAATCCAGGTCATGTAGCCGGGCGCCGGCAAGCTAGGATAGATAGGCACCAGCGCTTGAAAAGTACCGTCGCCGTTTCCCAGGGCCAATTGGTTAGAGGAATCCGCCACATCCAGTTTTCCATCGTGGTTAAAGTCGGCCACCACAAAGTTATAGGTAAGGGTGAAATTGGGGGTGAAAGGGATCACACTGGACATGCTGAAGGTGCCGTCTCCGTGCCCCAGATAAACTGTCACTGTTCCCGGAGAGAGGCTCTCTACCAGCAGATCCTGTATGCCGTCACCGTTCAGATCCGCCGCGACCGGGCAGCCCGCGGAGGATTGTGCGAACGACGGCCCGATCGTAAAAGGCGCATTGCCCTTCCCCGTACCAAACAAGATCGTGACGCCTTGCGAGGTGGCCACCGCTAGATCCGGTATTCCGTCGCCATTGAAATCCGCCGCCGCGCCACAGCTCGAGCTGTTCGGCAGTGCGGTCAAGACGCCATCCTCAAATGTGCCGCCGCCCTCGTTGAGCAGCACAGTGACATCCACGCCTGACAGGAATACAAGATCGATGAGTCCCTGGTTGCGCAGATCAGCCGGGACGACCTTGCTGTAGGGAACGCCCAAGGCTACTCCAGGGTACGAAATCTCCGGCGCAAAGGTCGCGTTACCCAGGCCGAGTGAGATATAGCCCTCGTCGCTCACCAGGTCGGGAAAGCCATCGCCGTTGACATCGGCGATGGCGAAGCTATAGCAGGTGAGTACAGTCTGCGTGGGCGCCGCGAAGCCTCCGCTGCCATTGTTCAGATAGATTGATAAATTGGAAGGCCCTATAGATTCGGACGTGTTGATCACGATATCCAGATGCCCGTCGCCGTTGAGGTCGCCGGTAGCCATCCACCTCGGGTAGTTCGCCGTAGGGTACACCACGGGCGTCTGGAATGTGCCATCGCCATTGCCGAAAAGGACGGCGAAGCCCAACAGCTTGCCACCGGTGCCCGCGGGCGCCCAACCTACGACTAAGTCGAGCTTGCCGTCTCCATTGAAATCGGCCGCCAGCAAAGGCGCCTTGTTAGTGGCTGAGTTAGGCACGGGAATGAGCACGGCCGGATTGAAGACACCTCCGCCCTTGCCGGTCAACAGCCAGATCCCGTTGCCGCCTGGAAGAGCGACATCCGGAATACCGTCGCCGTTAAAGTCACCGGCGACTATGCTTTCGAGAGAGTCCGGCACGGCGTACGGCACGGGAGTCTGAAAGGTGCCATCGCCGTTGCCGAAACAGACGCCAATTCCTGAAGGTCCTTCCAATGGCAACCCGGTGAAGACCAGGTCCGTGATGCCGTCGCCGTTCAGGTCGAGCGCCACGCCGACTGGCGGACTGATGTTGTTGGTCCAGTTAGTGGTGGTCGTTGGTCCGGCGCGTAAGGCGCCCTTGCCGTTGCCGAGCAGAGTGGTGATGGAAATGGGGGATCCATTGACGAGCGTAATCACATCCGGAATCTTGTCGCCGTTAACGTCCGCGACCATGACGAAAACTCCCTGATTCGGGTAATTCCGCTCCGCGAAGAAATTTGGGGTTTTGATGGTGGGCGCGGCCGCTGCCGCCGTATACCATAGCATCGCAGCCAAAACGAGACGCCTCATGCGTGCACACCTCCGTCCACGTCATTATACATCCACCCGCGCGCAAAATCTCAAACGGTTCGAAACTGCTCCACTTCATGCGTCGGTGGACGCGTTGCTTTACACAACAACGGCAAGCTCGACCTAGCCGTGACGAATTATTCAGGGCAATTCACCGTGCTAACGAATACCTCGGGACCTAGGTGTTCTACGAAGCCAGCACAGCTGCAGCTCGGCCACCGCAATCTCTACAGGGCCGCATGCCCGGCTCTATCATTACGAATCCGTCACCAAAGCCGAGAAGATTCCCAATCCGAATCGAGGACGCCTACATGGAGCGCCGCTGGGCGAAGTATATCGCCGACGATCCCTACCTACAATCCCAACCTCACCCGCCGGCGCGAGGATTTCATTATCCGTGTTGAGAAGTGAACGGATTGTGTACGGTGACTGCGCCGTACCTCTGCCCGTCGTTGAGATCCTCGGTGTAAACGCTCTCGGCACCGCCCGACTCAGCCGCGGACAGGATCAGCGCATCCCAAAAAGAGATCCTGTACTGCTCCTGGATGCCGAAAGCCGAAAGGATCTGCTCTCGTCCGATGATCACCAGCGGAAGCTCCAATAACGCAGCCGCAGCCTCTCGCATCTTGCGGTGGGGCAAGCCGCATTTTCGCTCGCCCGCTACATAGAATTCCTGCACCACCTGAGTGCTCAAGAGCATGCGACCGCTACAGCGCCGAAAAAGTTCCTGCGCGCGGGCCTGTTTGACCCTATCCGCCGCACTATACATATAGAGCAGAACGTTGGTGTCGAAGAAGACTCTAGCGTCGTTCATACAAGTCTTCCCGCCGAATCGTGGCAGGGTCAACAGAAGAATGCGGGCCGCGTTTAGCCAGCGCCAGCACGCGCTCTGCGGCGGCGCGTTCCCGGCTATCGCGCGTCAAAGCCTCCGTCAGCAATTCCCGAACCAGGCTGTTTACGGTCGTATCGTGGCCGGCCGCATAGATCTTGGCGCTACGGATGAGGCTGGCAGGAAGGCTAAAGGTAATATTGCGTGTTTCCACTTGTTCTAGTGTACCACTTGATTATGTGGTCAACGCAACGGTCCCCCACCCGCATCGGCGGACCGCATCTAGCCCAAGGCCATAGCTACCGGGTAGAGAAAGATACTCACCCGGAAACCGCCGGCGGACTTCAGGCGCCAGGCGTAGCCAGCGCGATCCCGCTGATAAAGTCGCAGGCGAATCCGAACACGATCCGGCTGTTGCTCAATGAATTGGAATTCAGATACACGTTCTTGATCACGTCACCGTCGAAGGCATCTCCGGTGCCTACCACGCGTGTAAAAGCTCCGCTCTGATAGACAAAGATGCCGTTAATCCCGGTGCCCACCGGTGCAGCCTCGAAGACCAGAGTGTCGAATTGCGCCGACAGCGCGGTGATCGCGTAGGGCGGCGCTGGGAATCCGGGGAGCTGCGTGGTCAGCCGTAGAATCGGTCGCGGCGTGCCAGTGCCGCCCGCAGCGGCGCTGATGCTCTCCGCGAAGATCGCCGTGGGCTGTGGAGCAGCCTGCGGAGAGGCGGCCGTGAAGTAGATCTCCTTTTGATTGATCGCCAGCAGCGAGGAGTTCGATTCCAGCCGCACAGTACTCGGGACGCCGGTAAGAACGGTCTGGTCGGTCGCCAGCGGCGGGTACGCGTAGTATCCGTTCGGAGTGCAAGTCGGAGTGGTTAAGGGAATGCCCGTCAATCCGGTCAAAAAGAGTCCGACGGGTGACGGTCCAGGGAAGCCCGAGGATCCCAGGAAGATGACATTGTTGCCGGTCACCCTGGGCTGCATAAACGAGTTCAGCGCGATGTTGCAGTTCGAATTCGGGTACTCGACGGATACGTTGGGACCGGCCAACTCCGCGAGCGCCGAACCGTCGATGTTCGCCACGAAAACCGCAAGTCCGCTGCCGGGCGAGAATGAGCTGTAAGGAGTGAATACTACGTGCTGGTCATCCGCATGGACAACGCCAGTAGGAGCCGTACTGAAGTTCATGCTCCCCATCTGGCTCACCCCCGGCAGGACGGTGAACTGATTGGCAACCACCGTGGGCTTGTGACCGGCAGCGGCGGCGACCGAATAGACGCCCCAGCAGGATCCAGGTGCGCCGGCGCAGCCCAGCAAGGCCACTCGCTTCCCCTTCAGGACGCTGTAACCTCCAAAGACCTCGTCCTCGTTCGGCGGCAGGCAGGTGCTGAAAGCGAAGGTCTCCCCATGAGTTTGCGGCGCCGAGCTGCCCAAGGCCACCAGTTGGGTAATTTGCCCGGAGCTAACGTTCATCATCCAGATCCCGTTGTAGGCGTCGCAGCTTGGCGCGTTTTGGGTCAGCGAGATGAGGTTCTCGTCTATGGAGAACCCGGCCTCTTCGTTGAAATGGAACAGATCGCTGCCACCCGGCACCTGCACCGAGTCATTCAGCAGGAGCGGGTTCAGCGTGTAGGTCTGCCCATCGGCGTGCGGCGCGCAAACGAACATGGCCAGCGCCGGCAACATCAAATAAAGATTCCTTGATCTCATCATTCCCGCCCTCCGGCGCGGACTAACTATTATGGCACGGGCTGCCGCTTTCTCCCGCGTAAGCTGCAAGCTAAATCGACCCCTTGCGCGCGCAGGTATCGGTACGCCGCGTCGGGATCCGGGCAACCAAAAACAGTCCGGTGTCTTCATGCGCGGCGCCCGTGGTGCCGAAGAGCGCCACGTGCTGTTTATGTGCTGGATTAGGGGTGCTCGGTTCTCGTCGATAGGAGAATTTCACAAGAGGGCGGGAAGATACCCCTGGTCAGGGGAATGATTTTGACGAACACTGGTTCGGAAACGCTACGGCTGGCTGCCTGTTCGCGCGTCTCGCGGAGCGTTTCCGCGGCTGCAACGACTTCGCGCTCGTTCGAGGAGAGCGCCACCCAACCAGATTGGTAGGGTTTGAGGAGTTCGGTGAGATTTGCCACTGGCAGTTTTGTTGTATGCGCTCGTTTCATGGCTCGCTTAACACCCTTCTTATGCCCGAACAGCACCGTCGCGCTCGCCAACTCGAAATTCTTTTCCGCCGGCAATTCCTTCACAAAAGGTCGATCCAGGTACTGGCCGCCCGATTCTAACAGGTCTGCCATCCTCAGATCGAGAAACTCCCGTTTCGCTCCGCCGCTCAGCCCCTCCGCCCAACTCCGCACAATCCAGGTCAGCGACCAGATGGGAAGCACGCTCGCATACACTTCGTGCCGGTCGATCTCGATGCCTTCCGAAGACAGGTTCTGCAACCCCTGCCCGCTCATGTTGTAGTAATGGTGCGGATAGCCGTGGACCGGCGCCAGAAACGGTACGCAGCACATCAAATTGCCGCCCGGCTTCAGCACTCGCACGAGTTCCCTGGCGCACGCGAACGGGTCCTTGACATGCTCCAGCACCGCCAGGGACAACACCGCGTCGAACGAGTTATCCCCAAACGGCAGCATTTCGCCTACGCCGCGCACGTCCGTGGTATCGTAAGCCGCAATTTCAAAATTGACCACATTGTCGAAATAGACCGGCCGGCATCCCGCCCCGCAGTCCAGAATCAGCCCATCCCGATGCCTGGCGATCAGGTCCATCGCGTACGGGTCGTAATCATTGGCCGATACCGCGTCCGTATCGATAATGGCGAACTGCGCGCGGAGCTCGGGCGTCAGAAAGTCCGCACAGGCCTCGCCGAAAACGCATGGCATGTCCTGCCGCAGCAAGGGGCGAACGCGGGCCAGCTTCGTCTTCTTCAGCGCCAGAAACGCATCGCCCGCCGATACGCGTTGCCGCCGGCCTTCGCGACGCCCGTATGCGGCGAAATGGGCGCGGCCCGACTTCACCTCCCCGCGCCGCACCGCCGCCGCCACGTCCGGATTTGCAGCCAGATACGCGCCTTCATCGAAATTCTCCTGGGTGACGGGCGCGTCCATCACCAGGCCCGCAGGCGTGCTTGGCATCGCGCTATCGTAACAGGCGCCGCGCGGAGCCGAAGTTACCCTGTGTGCACCGTCCCCGCCTCCACAAAGCACAACGGGTTCTTCCACGGATCCTCGCAGTAAAACGACCGCTCGCCCCACGGCCGCACCGCAATGCCCCCGCCCGGCGCGTCGTGCACCTCCTCGCGCGCCAGGCACCCCAGCTCCTTCGCCCGCTCGAACACCGCCTCCAGATCATGCACCGTGAAATACAGCGCTTTCGCCGCCGCGTGCGGCTTGTGCGATTGGGTCACGTCGACCACCTGTAGCGTCACCGGCCCGCACTCGAAATAACACCGCGAGCCCGCCTGCTTCCGTCCTTCGATGCCCAGCAGTTTGCTATAAAACGCAATCGCCGCCGCCAGGTCGCCGACCTCGATATTGAGCCTGAAAAACTGCGGCACTTCGGCCGCCTGCTCGTTCTTCTGTTTCGCTGCCATGTTGATTCTCCTTCAATGTTTTCCGCTTTTGGTAAAGTGCGCCAGCCAGTCCCGCACCAGCTCCAGGCGCTTACGCTTGATCCGGTAAATCCATAGCCGTCCCTCGCGCTCGTGGGTGATCAGCCCGGCGCGTTCCAGCACTCTCAGGTGCCGCGTGGTGGTTTGCCAGGCGTGCTCGAAGATGCCCGCGATCTCTCCGGCGGTCATCGATCCGCCGTTGAACATAATGGTCATCAGCACCCGCCGCCGGGCGGCATGCGCCAGCGCCCCGAAGACCGCGTCGTAAGTGTCCGCTTCGGGTTTCGGATCGCGCCGCGCCATACACTGATATTAAGCCACATTGCTAAATAACGTGTCAAGGCATAGTTCGCAGATCGGCTAAACATCATGCGCGGGCTGCCCCGGCGGCGTCCTCGCCCCGGCGTACGCTAAAATCAATCTCCATGCCGAAAACCGGCTTCCTGGATTCAATCGATGGCCGTCTCCTAAGAGGTTGGGCGCATGAGGAAGGTGCGGATTCCCCCGCCACGGTCGAGATCTGCCTCAATGGCGTAGTGGTCGCTTCCGTTCTCTGTGCCGACTTTCGTCCCGACCTCGCCGCCGCCCACATAGGCGACGGGCGCCACGGATTCTCCTATGGCTTTCCACCGGAGTACGGCCCGCTCTTCGGCATCGTCACCGTGCGCTTCGCCGGCTCCGGTCCGGTTCTCACCAACGGTGAACGGGTCGTACCGGATCTGGGCAGCCGGCTGCTAAGCTCTTCCGTGCTTGCCAAAGGCCTCTGGTCGCTCAAGCGCTTGGAACTCTCGGATACCGGGATCGCCCTGGAGGGTTGGGCGATTCCGCCGCGTGCGCTCGCCCTGCCTGTCGCCATCACGCACAACCAAGCCGCTCTGCAACTCACACGCCACCGCCGCGACGATATCGCCGGCAAGCTGGGCCTGTCTCAAGACGAGGTGGGCTTCGGATTTACCGCCCAAGCCCACGCCGGCCCCGAAGTCCGGAGCCACGAATTTCGCTTCGAGCACGCCGCCACCCGCCGGCCATTCGATCCCCATCAAACCATCCACTACATCCTCTCGGACAAGCCCCTGCCGCCCGAGCGCCTGCGTGTGCGCGTGCACGGCTCCGCCGATCCGGTCAGCTTCATACGCGAAGGCTCCAGCACGTTCGCCCGCATCCAGCACGTGCTCCAGTGTTACTTCTCCAAGTCCATCGCGGATTCGAGCCATGTGCTCGACTGGGGTTGCGGATCGGGGCGCGTGCTGCGTTACCTGGATGACGGCATCCAATCGACCGGCATCGACATCGACCAGGAGGCTATCGAATGGTGCCGCCAGGCGTTCCCGCGCTTTCAATTTCTGACCGTGCCCACCGTGCCGCCCACCTCGATACCAGACAATACGTTTGATCTGATCTATGGCATCTCCGTACTGACGCACCTCTCCGAGGCCGACCACCTTCGATGGCTTGCGGAGTTGCACCGCATCTCCCAACCGAATGCCATCCTCCTGCTGACCACGTTCGGCGATACGGCGTGCTGGCGCAGCCGCCTGCCGTTCAGTATGTTCCCCACCCTCGCCGGCGGATTTTCCGATGGCGGACGAAATAGCGATCTGGATCAGGTCGACGTCAACCGCGAGTATTACCGCAACGTGTTCATCGCGCATGAGTACATCTTGCAGACCTGGTCGCGCTATTTCGAGGTAGTGGATATCCTCCCCGGAGCCATCGGCAACCTGCAAGACCTGGTGATTCTCCGGCGATGACGTGGCGCACGCACTCCTGCCTGCTGCGGCGACACTCTTGTCGCCAACCGGCGCGCGCGCCGGTTGGCGTCGCGTTACGGAGACTGCCAGTCGATCGTCCGCAGGCCCGGAACGCGAGAGAACTCTGCGGTGTTGTGGGTGACGAGTGTCGCGCCGCGGCTCAGCGCCGTCCCCGCAATCATCAAGTCGTGGGGGCCGATGGTCGAACCCCGCCGTTCCAACTGGAAACAGATGCGCGCCGCGGCGACGGCCGCATCCGAATCGAACGGGATGCGCCGGATGTGCGCGAAGCCCTGCTCCAACTGCCTGCGCCGCCGGTCAGCAATTTTGGAGCGCAGGGTTCCGTACTCCAGTTCATAGACGACCACGGCCGGCAGAGCCAGTTCGCTGGCAGCGGTGTGCTGAATACGCGCCACAATGGCAGGGTCGCCCTTCAGGTAACCGATGACCACGTTGCTGTCAAGCAGAGTCAATCCAGGCTCTCCCGGGGGGCGTCTTTGCCGTAGCCCTGCCGCAACTCGGCGGCATCCGGAAAGTCTGGAAACGCTCCGGCTAAGGCCAGGAATTCAGGCGGTAAAGAGTCATTCACCGATTCTGTGACACGCTGAGCTACCCACTTGCTCACACTGACCTTCGCTGTCTTGGCGGCTTTGCGCACACGGCGCTCGACGTCCTCGTTCAGGTAGATCGTGAGGTGTGCCATAAAGATAGTATATTATATACTACACGCAGCGCCGGTTGCACAGACTCTACCTGGAGCATAAAGGACCATAATGCAGAAGCGGAAGATTCCAAAGTTCAAATCGGAGGCTGACGAGGCCGCCTGGTGGTATGCGCATCGGGCCGAAACCGCACGCTGGCTGGAAGAAGCCGCTGCCAAGGGTCAGACCACCACGCTAGCCGAAGTGTTGCAGCGCGCCCCTCACCGCGCCGGCACGCTCACCCGCGAAGGCCGCGCTCCAGGATCTCCTCGAACGCGCGGCTCACCATCTCCCAGGAAAACCGCGAAGTAACCAGCTCCGCGCCGGCCGCGGCCAACCGCGCGCGCGCCGCAGAATCTTCCAGCAGCTCCACGCACGCGCCTGCGAACGACTCCGGCCCGTCCGCCAGCCGGATGTTTTCCGGATCCCGCACCTCCAGCCCCTCCGCGCCGATGGGCGTCGACACCACCGGCACACGCGCGGCCATCGCTTCGTAAATCTTCAACCGCGTCCCCCCCCCGATGCGCAGCGGTACGATCGAAACCTGCGCGCCCCACAAGTAGGGCCGCACATCCGGCACCGTGCCGGTCACCGTGATCTTCGGATCGTCTGCGGCCAGCGCCTCGATCGCCGGCGGCGGCGTGCGCCCCACGATCGCCAACGTCACCTCCGGCCGCCGCCGCCGCACCAACGGCAGAATCTCCCGCACGAAGTAGCGTATGCCATCCATATTCGGCATCCAATCCATCGCGCCGATGAAAACTAGATCCGCCACCGCCGGGCTCGCGGGGGGGGGCACGAACCGTTCCGTATCCACCCCCGTCGGCACGTGCGAAATCCGCGTCGCGCCGAAAAGCTGCCGCATGGTTTCCGCATCCTCCCGCGACACCGCGATGATATGTCCGGCCTGCGTGCAAACGTGCCGCTCAAACGCGAACATCCGGTTGGCCTGCAAGCCGAAATAGAATTTGCGCAGCGGATCGGGCGCGCTCTCGTGATGCCGCCGCCAGATCATCGTCTCCACATTGTGCTGAAACACAATCCAATCGCCGAGATTCGGGATATTCGCGGCAGGCGCGGCGAAATCGCACACCAGCCGGTCGCAGCCCAGCGTGCGCGTCAACTCGGCAATCTTCGCCGTCATGGCCGCCGACCGGTACCGGCTGATGGCTACCGGCAGCGCCGCGAACAGCCCCGCCGCCACCTGCGCGGCAAACGCCGGCGAGCGATGGCTCGGCACGTGGTGCTCCAGCGGATAGGCGCGCGTCGCGTATTCACTCGCCCGCGCCAAGCCCTCGGGAAACGCCGCATTCTCGTACGCCACGTAGTGAATCTCGTGCCGCTGGTGCAGCCGCCGCAGCGTCTCCAACGTGCGGATCTGCCCGCCGCGCTCGGTGGGGTGCAGGAAGTCGGATTTCACCCACAGGATTTTCATGGCGCTACCTCGATGTTCGCACCCCCGCGATACGTGAAGCCCTTGCCAAAGTCGAATTCGTGCGCGGATCCGCCGGGCTCCTCGTAACGGTATTGAGCCGGACCGAGTTGCGTGAACGTGCCCGCTTCACCCACAACCAGCAGCACGGCGAATTCAGCGGGCAGCGCACCCTCCGTGCTGAAGCGCAGCACGTACGCGCGCTCCAGGCGCCCATACACCGGCGACCAATCAAAGCGCTCGATCGTGCGCGTCCAGTTGTGCCCATCGGGCGGTTTGATTGTTATGTCGCGCTCGTCGCGAAAGTGCCAGTGCAGGTCGAGCCGATGATGGCCAGGCCCCGTCACGACATCGCGCACCAGCCAGAAATTCCCCTTGCGCCCAAACACCCAGCGCTGATGCATCACCGGAGCATAGCCGTCATGGTGGCCCGCAAACAGATCGAAGCCCTCAGCGCTGCGCCACAAATCCACGGTGGTCGTTGGCATGGCCGTCCAAGCGAACGGCCCAGCCGGCTGCGCCTGATCGCGCCCATCTACCTGCAGCGTGTTGTGCGCCGCCGTGCCGCGGAAACGGTCGCGCTCCGGACAAACGTAGCAGTACGTGCCCGGATCGATCAGCACCGCGCGTCCCTCCATCGCAAGCTGTATACTGAGCGCATCCGCGTGGCCATGCCCGCCGGAGAGCGCCCCTTGCGGGCCCGCGTCGATAAAGAGCTGCGCGCCGGGGCTGCTCATCGCGTAGATGCCGCTGTCGCGCAGCGCGATGCTTTCGCCCGCTCGCCCCCTCGCCTGCTCTCCCCCTCGCCCGCTCAGCAACACGTGCCCGCCATCGTCGTCGCCAAACTGCGGGGGGGGGCCTGCCTGCGAAATGCTCGCCAGCGCCGCCCGCATCTTCTCCACCACGCCCGCGAACGCCGCCGGAACCGCCACGCCGTTCAACTCCGCCAGCTTCCGCGCGTGTTCGAAGAAATCCAGCGCATACACGTGATAGTACACCGACTGCTCGAAGTGCATGCCGTCCGCGCGCACCTGCGTTTCCGCCTGCCGCAGCACGATCTGCCAGCCGCGCTCCCGCCACCGCCCCGCCGCTGCGATTTCCGGGCACAGCACTCCGATTGAGAACAGCGCCACGCCTTCGCCCAGCAGATGCGTGTTCGGCGAAAAATACGTCGAAAGAAACCGCTCGATGAACCAGGCGTGCTCGGCCAGCCCCGCCAGCACTTCCTGCCGAAACTCCCCGTCGCCGACGAGCGCCCGCACCCACAACCACGAAAGCGCGCGAAACGCCACTTCGAGAGTGCTCGCCCAGTTGATGCCGGTCGGATACGGATTCTCGCGCCGCCAAGCGCGCCACTGTGCCTGCAATTCCGCGGCGAACCGCTCTTCGCGCGTGAAATGCCAAGCCTCCGCCAGCGTCACCAGATGTTGGTGCCGATTCAACTCCCAGATGATTTTGTGGTCGCCCACCTGGTCGAAATCGAGAAACGGAATGCGATACCACGGGATGCGCGGCGCGCGCTTGTTGTGCACCGGATCGAAGTGCCAGTCGATCTCCGCGCCGTAATCGAGACCCTGGTATCCCAGTAGATCGAAACGATGCCGGCAAATGTTCTCTGCCTGCTCGATCAAGCCGGCCGGGGGCCCAGCCGGCAATTCGAAAAACACCGGCGCCGGCCCGTCGTAACGCCGCGGCCGGAACGCCGGCGGCCGTCCGAAGCGCTTCGCAAGCGCCTGCCCCGCGCGCACCCGGATTTCCTCCGGGCTCATGCGGCCCAGCCGGGCGAGTGTGCGCATCATGCAGGTCTGCAGTCGTAGTGGGCTTTGGCGGCCACGGCGCACTCGACAAACATGCTATCGTCCGGGTCGGACGTCAGTGGCCCACTGGCAGTGCGCCTTCGCCGCAAATCGTGGCGCACGCACTCGTGCGTGCCGCGTCGCCACTCCTGGCGACGCCCTGCGCGCCGCGCACAATCGTCGTGGCGGGCAAAGGATTTGCGCGATAGTAATACAGCCTTGGCCAGCGCCAGCTTCAAAATCAAAAACGGCAGCCCGTCCTGGTTCAAATAGGCGGAGACAATCACATTGGTGTCCAAGACAACCTGGATCATTTCCCGCCGTTCCGCGCGTTCTTGCGGCGTTCCTTGCGGGTGGCGGCAATCTCGGCGTCTATCTGACGCATGGTCAGCTTGTTTAGCCCTTTGCGCTTGGCCTCGGCGCCGATCTGCCTAAGCCAATCCGGAGTGGGAGCGAAGCTGTCGATGTAGTCCTTGATGCTCATGATGATGACGGATGGCTGGCCGCGGCGGTCCACGACGAAGCGTTCGTTGTTTTTGCTTGCCCTGCTCATGATTTGCCCGAATTGGGTGCGGGCGGTCAGAGCGGATACGACATTCGTCATGGACTTCGACTGCATGTTGAGCCTTGTCCAAACTAATCAATTAGTTCGCGCTATCTGGAGTCTAGCGGGCTGCTACCGGCTCTGTCAAGCGGGAGCGGCAGGCCGGAATGTCGGGCGGCCTCGCGTAACGCTTGGAAAGAGCCTGCCGTGCGCACGCGGATCTCCTCCGGCCTCATGCGGGCCAGCCGGGCTAACTTGTTAACTGGCGAGTTTCTTCTCCTCCACATCCAGCGCTTCATGCGAAAGCATTTTTAGGTAGGTCTGATACCGCAGTCCGCGCTTAGACGCAAGGCCCCGGGCGCGACTCAGATCGTGCTCGGCGCCGAATCGTTAGGTTCTGCGCCGGTCCGGCGACCGCGGTGGACGGTGGCAGCCGCCGCAACTTCAGTTCGCCGCGAGCGAGCGCCGCTTCCGCCTCTTTGGTCAACCGGTCACGTTGCTCATGCCACCACTGGGCTTCTTTTGCTTCCGACGTGAATTTCGGCATGGATTTCCGGCGCATCTTTTAAAGTCCGAAGATCGCTTGCTGACGCGTGCGGCTCAGTTACCGAGCCGCGACCGTCAGGAAGCGGTCCCTCACGCTGGCACTCCTACCTTATTCGTAATAAAAATACTCCCCCAAATATGCAAATTCAGCAACCGCCAAATACGATCCGTAGCGTCTTCCATCCCACTCTTGTGCCGCGCCAGCAGATCGTGCAAATACGGGAAGTTCACATAAGGCGCGAGCAGGCTGTCCCGATCCTCCATCTGCCCCACCAGCGCATCCGTGCGCGGGTCCATCAGCCACTGCTTCAGTGGCGTGGGGAAACCCATCTTCTTGCGATAGATGATCTCGCGCGGCAGCAGATCTTCCACTGCACGTTTCAGAATGTACTTTCCCTCGCTCCCGCGTAACTTCATCCGATCCGGCACGCTAGCCGCGAATTCCACGAACGGGTGATCCAGAAACGGCACGCGGCTCTCGATCGAAGACGCCATGCTCATCTGATCCTGCTTCATGAGCAGCTCGACCAGGTACGTCTTCTGATCCGCGTACAGCATGCGCGAAAGCAGCGGCGCCTGCGCCTGCGCATTCCAGTACCGCAGGTAACCATCATAGACACCCTGCGGCGGCGCGGCCAGCAACCGCCCCTGCTCGGCGCCCGAAAACGCCGCGTAGAAATTATCGAGATACAGCGCCTCCAGATCCTCGCCCCGCCCCAGCACCGAATGCTGCAGCTTGCGCCGCACATTGCCCGACAGCAGCCGCGAGTGTGCGATCCCCGAGCGCACCGCCTCGCGCACCGCCCCGGGCACGCGCCGGTAAGCCTTCAGCGTTTGTTCGTTGAGCAAATAGAGCCGATAGCGCGCGTAGCCAGCAAACATTTCATCGCTGCCCTCCCCGGTGAGCACCACCTTCACCTGGTCCGCCGCCAGCCGCGAAACGAAATATAGCGATACGCTCGACGGCCACGCGACCGGCTCGTCCTCATGCCAGATCATCCGCGGAAGCGCCTCGAAAAACTCGTCCATGCCGATGACGACCTCGTGGTGCTCCGTGCCGATAGCCTGCGCCACCTGCCGCGCATACGAGAGCTCGCTGAACTCCTGCTCGCGATATCCCACGGCGAACGTTTTGACCGGCCCGTCGCACATGCGCTTCATCAGCGCGGCGATGGCGCTCGAATCCACGCCGCCCGATAGAAACATCCCCAGCGGCACATCGCTCATCAGCCGCGTGCGCACAGCCTCTTCCAGACGCTGTCGGCATTCGGCAATCCACGATTCGTCGTCGCGCTGGTCGTCTCGCGCCGCGCCCCCGCACGGCAGTTCCCAATACGCGCGCACTTCGAGCTTCTCCGGAGTCAGCCGCAGCCAATGCCCCGGCATCAGCTTGCGTATGCCCGCGAACAGCGTCTGCCCGCCCGACGTGTAGCCGAAATGCAGATATTCCGGCAGCAGCGATTCTTCAAACCGCGGCGAGATGGCCGGATGCGCCAGCAGCGCCTTGATCTCCGAAGCGAAGGCGAACAACTGCCCGTCCCAGTAATAGTACAGCGGCTTCTTGCCCAGCCGGTCGCGCGCGCAGAACAACGTGCGCGTGTCCTTGTCCCACAGCGCGAAGGCGAACATGCCGCGGAAATGCGTCACGCAATCCGGCCCGTACTGCTCATAAGCGTGCAGGATCGCTTCCGTATCGCAGTGCGAGCGGTAGCGGTGCCCGGCCTCCTCCAGCGCCGGACGCAGCGCGGCGTGATTGAAGATCTCGCCGTTGTAGGTGATCCACAGCGAGCCGTCCTCGTTGGTCATCGGCTGATCGCCTGTGGCCAGATCGATGATGCTCAGCCGCCGATGCCCCAGCGAGGCGAACGCGTCGCGATAATACCCGCAAGCATCCGGCCCGCGATGCCGGATGGCGTCCGTCATGCGCGTAAGTATGCCTTCCGGAGCCGGCTCCGGAGACCGGCTGACGAATCCTGCAATGCCGCACATCTATTTGAATTTTGGCATAGAACACGCGGGAGGCGGGCCGGTGCGCCTCAGGCCGGTAGGACACGCAGCCCGGGAATTACCTGGAAGTGCCGCACATTGCCGGTGGCGACCGCGAACCCGAGTTGTAGGGCGGTCGCGCCAATCAAGAGATCTTCGAACGCAATGGTGACGCCCAGAGCGGTCTGGTCACCTCCGACGCGGCCAGCGAGTTTGGCCGTATCGATAGTGACCGGGTACACCGGAACATCTCGGATCAATTCATCGACGAAGGCTTGCCGGCGAAGCCGCCTGTCTTCCGTATCGGCGCGCTGGATCCCGTGCGTCAGCTCCACGATAGTCACAACGGAGAGGCCAACCTCGATCTCCCCGTAGTCCTTCTTGAATTGTTCGAGGATTTGCCGGACACTGTGGCCTCGCCGTTCGCCGGCGATGATTACGCTGGAATCGAGGATTACTCCCACGATGGCGGGGTCCAAGGCTGGCGGTTGCGGACAATGTGCTCTACATCGGCTGCGAAGTCCGGATCGAGAACCGGCTCACGGCCGTTCTCCTTTTCATGAGCTTCGGCCAGCGCAATGCACTCTGAGATAGTGCGGTGAAGCGGAACCGCAGAGCGGATAACGGCAAGCGGTTGCGAGTCGCGCTCGATGATGACCTCCGCGCCGGCCTGCACACGTTGCAAGATGCCGGCAAGATCGTGCAATGCATCGGCTTCGGTAACGTGGACCACACACGGTTCCATACTGCGATTATACATAGCTGCGAGCTAACACCCGTAATTCGTTTGTGTCGCTGGGGCATCTGCGGCGCTTCCGCCGGCCTGCACGCGGACATCGCCAATCATGCGCCCGATTCTACCGCAAAGAATCACCGCGGTAAACTTGTAAGTGCATGGCCACCACCACCGCCATCCCCGTCGAAGAGTACCTCCGCACCACCTACCATCCGGACATGGAGTATGTGGACGGCGAGTTAAAGGAGCGAAACGTGGGCGAACACCAGCACAGCTACCTCCAGACACTGATCGTTCTTCTCCTCGGGCCGCGCGGGCGCCCGCGAAAGTTCCGGGTGTTAACTGAGCAGCGCATACGGGTGTCCGGGACCAAGCACCTCTACCGCATCCCGGATGTCTGCGTCATGGCGCTTCCCTATCGCCGCGAACCCGTGCTGACCACTCAGCCCCACCTGGCGATCGAGATCACCTCGCCCGACGACGAAACGGCCGACCTGCTGGCGAAGGTCGCGGACTACCTCCGCTTCGGCATCCCGCACATCTGGATTCCCGATCCCTACAAGCGTACCCTGCAGCAAGCCGATCGCGACGGCATCCGCGATTGCCCCAGCCTGGTAGTCGAGACCGATTTAATCGGCCAAGTGGACTTCAATGACCTGTTCGCGCAGTTGGACGAGCCCACCGAGTGATAAAGCGACCCGCGAACACGCCTCCCAAACCCAGCCGCCAACTCTTACTGAGCCGCGCGCGTAAGCCAGCGGTAATACTAGCCGTCTCTGCAATCATAGAGGAAGATTGATTCCGGCGTTTGATCGCGATACTGGCGCGCTGACGCCGGGCAACCATCCAGCCATCTCCGTTCATCATCAAGATCCGCATCGCCAAAGGAGTTTCGCAAACGGAATTGGCCCACCGGCTAGGAGTGAGCAAGCAGGTGATCAGCCGTTACGAAGAAAGCGACTATCAAACCGTCGCCATAGCCAGGTTGCAGGAAATCCTCGATGCAATCGGAATCAAGACGGCAGTGACGCTAACCGCATGAGACTGCGAATCGCACCAGCCTCCTTTTCGTCTAACATACTTATATATGGCAGAGTCACGGAATGCGCGCGTCGCCCGGCTCGCAAACCTCTTCGGCGTGCTCGCTGAAAAAGAGGCCAAGCTGGACGGAGTGCTTACCGTTTTGGCAAACGCGCAGATCAAAACGCTGCACCAGCTTGAGGAGTTCGTTCTGGACACGGATCGGCGGTTCCAGGGAGCCGCGCATTGCTTCCAGCAAACCGGCCACCTGTTTCAGGAGACCGACCGCCTGTTCCAGGAGAGCGATCGCCGCGCCCGAGAGATCGATGAACGTATCGACAAACTGCTCAACGACATTCGCCAATTGGTCCGCCGCAAGCGGCCCTGATCAGCTTATGCCAAAGCCGCCTGCGAAGCCGCCCGCGCTACCTAGTCCTAGTCATCGACCATCAGCTCGCCGTCTCCGGAAGCAAGTTGACGCGAACGGGACCATTGCTACAACTGAGCAGCCCTGCGCGTCGCCGGTTGAGCCGCGCAAGGGTAAACCCGAACCTGCTGCGGCCACTGAGGACTTCGTTTGAAACGTGCAATCGCCGTTTCCAAGAAAATCCCAGTCCATGAGGGCCGCTATAGCTCGGCGAGCGCACGGTGCACCATATGAACGCTGATGGCGCCCTCGCCCACCGCCGACGCCACACGCTTCACGTTGCCCGCCCGCACGTCCCCCACCGCGAACACGCCCGGCTGACTGGTCTCCAGCATTTGCGGAGGGCGTGGCAGTGGCCACCGTGGACTCCCGTCCGCCGCACCCGCGGTATCCAGATCGTGCCCGGTGAGAATGAAGCCCTTGTCGTCCAGCGCCAGGCAGCCCCGCAGCCACTCGGTGCGCGGCGACGCCCCGGTCATCATGAACACGTGCTGGATGCCTTGCGTCGAAATCTCGCCCGTCTTTTTGTCCTGCCACACCACCCGCTCCAGATGCCCGTTGCCCTCCAGTGCCACGATCTCGGTGTTGAAATGCAGCTCAATCCGGGGGTTCTCCGTCAGCCGCTGGATCAGATATCGCGACATGGTGCTCGACAACTCACCCGAACGCACCACCATGTGCACCTTGCGCGCGGTTTGCGACAGGAACGCTGCCGCCTGCCCGGCCGAGTTGCCACCTCCTACCACAGCGGCCTCTTCGTCCCCGCATAACTGCGACTCGATGTAAGTGGCGCCGTAGTAGATCCCTTCACCCTCGAACTTCTCCAAGTTGGCCAGCCGGGGCTTGTTGTATTGCGCTCCCGTGGCGATCACGATGGCACGTGCCGGCAGCACGGCTCCGGTGTCGAGCACCACCTCAAACGGGCGGCGATCGCAGTTGAGCCGCACCACGCTGCGCGCGATCATCATCCGGGCACCGAACTTCATTGCCTGGGTCGTGGCGCGCCCCGCCAGCTCCTGCCCGGACACTCCCGTCGGAAAGCCCAGGTAGTTCTCGATCCTGGAACTCGATCCCGCCTGCCCGCCGGGTGCTTGCGTCTCGATCATCAGAACGTCAAGACCTTCCGATGCCGCGTATACCGCCGCCGCCAGACCCGCCGGACCCGCGCCTGCGATAATCAAATCCCGCACTTGCGTGCCGTCCACGCTGCCGATTAGGCCCAGGCAGTTCGCTAACTCCTGAATCGAAGGGTTGCGCAGAACCTTGCTGGCGCTGCAGATCACGATCGGCACTTCGCTCACCTTCACTTCGAAGCGGTCCAACAGTTCCTGAGAGTCGCGGTCGACGTCCAGATCGATGTAGGTATGAGGGTATCCGTTGCGCGTGAGAAACTCGCGCAACTGTAGCGTCTGCGCGGAGTGGCGCGAGCCCATCAGGATGACGTTCCCATAACCGGCTTTAATGAGTTCGAGCCGGCGCAGGATGAAGGCGCGCAGCAGGATCTCGCTCAGCTCTGCGTCCTTGGCCACCAGCGACCGCAGAGCGTCTCCGCTGAGTTCCAGAAACTCGCCCGGCTCCGTCACCCGCCCGCGTGCCAGAGACCGCTGCCCGGAGATCATTGTAATCTCGCCTGTGAATTCGCCGGGACCATGCGTGGTGAGTCGCCGTTCACCTTCCAGGCTCGGCTGTAGGATTTCCATGCCTCCCGAGAGCACCACGAAAAACGGAACAGCCGTATCGCTGAGATCGAAAAGAATCTCGTCCCCCTGCACGTTCCGCAAGCGGCCCAAGGGGCGAATGCGGTCGATCTGCGCGGAGGTCAGCACGGGGGACATCTGCGTGCGGGGGTCCAGAGTGCTGGGTATGAGCGGCGAATCCATGATTTATTCTCTCACCGTCGTTTTTTCATTTGCGGAGCATCGTAGTATCCGCCGCTTGGCTTCGCCGCTGTGACCTGCTTCGAAGTGCGGCGGGTGGTTTTTCGATCATCGACAAAACGAAGCTGAAGCCAACCATTATGCTAAAACACCAAACAATCCACATTTGCGTATCCTCTAGTATCAGATTGCTCTCGCCCTGTGTCACCTGGTTCCCGTAAGCCGCACCAGATCCGCGGAAGCTACACTGCGGTCGAACTCCGCCCGCAGCAGATCGGCCTGCGCGCTTAACACCGAGGCTTCCGATTCCAGGAACACGGAGCGATTCGCCGTTCCCGCCTCCGCCTCGTCGCTCGATACGCGGCGTGCTTCGCCGGTCGCTGCGACCAACTCCTTCGCCGAATTAACCCCGGTTTCGGCCCGATTCAGCTTGCGAACCGCCTTTTCCACATCCATCCGCACCCGATTGCGGAGGTGTGCGAGATTCTCTTCGGCTTGCGCCACCTCCGCCTTCCGTTCCGATACGTGACCGCGGCGCTTGCCGAACTCAAACAAGGTCCAGGTCATGTGAACGCCGAAGGCGCCGTTATTGCGCGAGAGAAAAGGCGCCCCGTCCTGATAGATGTGCTGCGCAAAAGCGCCGACCTCAGGGATGTATTCGGCGCGAGCCGCCCGCACCGCAGCGCGCGCTTTTTCGAGTTGATGACCCGCAGCCTCGATTTCGGGATTGTGCGCGAGGGCTGCCTCGACTACCGGTTCGGTTTCCGGCGAGGACTCAGAGGCGCTGTCCGGTTGCGAAAGGTCCAGCTCAGTATCCACCGGCAAGCCGCAGAGATCCGCCAGTTCCAGCTTCATATCCGCCACGGCGTCCTGCAACTGACCGCTTACGTGCTTCGCCTGGGCGATCTGCGCGCGCACTTCCGCGGCCTTCACCTCCAGCGCCACGCCAGTCTCCACCGCGTTGTGCGTTTCTGTAATTCGTAGTTCGGCGGCACGAATCTGGGCGTCCACCGCGTCGTGGCGCCGCTCGGTGGTGAGAATGCCGTAGTACACCTCCTTCACTTTGAACGCAACCTCGTTTTCGGCGCGGCGCACGTCGGCGCGGGCGCCGGCCGCATCGGCACGGGACGCATCCACTCCCGCACGGATTTTGAAATACTGCGTAATCGGTTGTGAGAGCGTGGTCGTGCTCAGGCCGAAATTGGGTTTGCCCTGAGCCAGCGATACCCCCGCGCCCGGTATCGGCCCGATCTGCGGGTACACACCAAAGGCGCCTTGCGGAATATCGATGTGTTGCTCCTCCGCAAGATGCACGGCGGATGTATCGTTCGCCAATGACGGGAAGAAGCTCGCTCGCGCTCCGTGAACACGCGCGTCCATCTCTTTCACCCTGTCGCCGGCGATCTTGATCGTCGAATTATGTTGCGTGGCGAGCGATACGGCTTCATCGAGCGTCAGCTTGCGCGGTTGCGCGTGCGCCACAGCGCCGCAGGCAATCGCCACCAGCACTGCTGCGGCCACCGGACCGGGCCGGGAACCACGCTGGTGAATCAGAACGTAAAGCACCGGAATCACGACCAACGTGAAGAACATGGAACCAACCAATCCGAACGCAATCGCGCTCCCCAGCGGCGACCACATGCTCGACCCGGAAAGGATCATGGGCGTGACGCCCACCGCTGCCGCCATAGTGGTCAGGAAGATGGGCCGCAGCCGGCGCTCGCCCGCTTCGATTGCTGCCTCCTCGATCGGGATGCCTTCCTTCATTCGCTCGCGAGTGTAGTCCACCAGGATGATGGAATTCCGCACCACGATACCGCCCAGGCTGACGATTCCCAAGAACCCGGTGAAACCGAAAGGATTGTGAGTCACCAGTAGTCCGACCGACGCGCCCAACAGACCCAGCGGAATCGCAGCCATGATGACCAACGGATCCACCACCGACCGGAACTGGAACATCAGAATGAGATAAATCGCCACCGAGCTGATCAACAGCGCCTTGACCATCTCGGGAAATGTGTCCTGCTGGTTTTCAAATTCGCCGCCGTACCACACGCGATACCCTGCCGGCAGCGGCAGTTTGTCGATGACTGGCCGTATGCGCTCCAAAACCTGACTCGGCAGCACGCCTCCCTGCGCCCCCGAACGGATCGTCAAGGTGCGTACTCCGTTGCGGCGAACAATGCGGCCCGGGTCCCACACGGGAGACACCGCGGCGATGCTGTCCAAAGGCACCCGTGCGCCGGTCACCGGCGAAATCATATATGTGTTGTTGACATCGTTGAAGGTCTGGCGCCGCATCGGTTCCAGCCGTAAGGCGACGGCAATATCGCGATCGCCTTCCCAATATGTAGTCACCGGCGCCCCTTCGAAGCCACCGGCAAGCTCCCGGCCGATGGTGGCGTTGGTGAAACCCAGACGGTTGGCCACCTCTTCGCGCAAATTCACCTTCAACCGATACGCATCTTCGCGCCAGTCGCTGTACACGTCCAACGATCCGGGCGTCCGCTGCAGCAATTGCGAGACTTGATCGCCCCAATGCCGCATCACGCCCTCGTCATCGCCGGTAAGGCGGACCTCGATGGCCGCCTCCTGCGCTGGACCTTGCTGCAACTCGCTTAGGAAAACACGGGCTTCCGGAGCCGCCTGCGCGAGCCGCGGGCGCAGCGCCTTAACCAGGCCCGGCGTCACTTCCGGTGATTCGGTCGAGACCAACACCTGTGCGTAGTTTTTGTCCGGCAACTGCGGATTGACATTGTAATAGAAACGCGGCGCGCTCGATCCGATGAACGAAGTGAAATTGACCACTTCCTTCTCCTGACGCAGCACGTCTTCTATACGCCTTACCGCGGCATCCGTGGCTTCCACCTTCCAGCCTTCCGGAAGCCAGACGTCGACCACGAACTGGTCGCGCTCGGCGAACGGAAAGAAGCGCTCCGGAACGTGATGCAGCACCAGCGCGCCCGCGATAACGGCCAGCACGCCGGATGCGACTGCCACCTTTTTCCATCTCATAGCCACCACAATCACGCGGTTGTAGACCCACTGGATCAACTCCAGCGGCGAACGCCGTTTCTTTCCCTGATCCGCCTCGTCGCTGTGCAGCCCCTTGCGGATGAAGAACTGGCTCAGCAGGGGCGTCAGCAACATCGCCACCACAAACGACGTGGAAAGAGCGATCGCTACGGTCACGGGAAGCGCGTGAATGAATTCGCCAGTGGCCCCGGATAGAATCAGGAACGGCAGGAAAGAGCAGATAATCGTCAGCGTCGCGGTCAGCACGGGAATCGCAAGCTCACTCGCGCTGCGCCATGCGGCTTCCGGTCGAGCCACGCCGTGATCCAGCAGCTCAATGTAGTTGTCCGCGATCACGATGGCGTCGTCCACCACCATCCCCAGCACCACAATCAAAGCGGCGATCGATACCTGGTGCAGCTCGATGCCGAAAGCGTTCAGCAGGCCGAAAGTCGCCGAAATCGTAACCGGAATCGCCACGGCTGAAACGAGTGCCACACGGAACGGCAGCAGGACCATGGTCACCAGAATGACGGAGGCAATGGCTATCCCGAACTCGCGTATAAAGTCCTTCACCCGCTCGGCGACGACCTTGGGCTGGTCCGCCACGAAATCGATCTTCAAATCAGGCGGCAACAGCGGGCGCAGGCTGTCCAGCGACGCGTGCAGCTCCTTGCCGAAGTCCACGATGTTGTTGCCTTCCTGCATCTCCACCGAGAGCAGTATCGCGCGCTCGCCTCTCGATCGCGCATATTGCGTGGGGTCCTTATAGACGCGTTCGACATTGGCCAGGTCGCCGATGTAAACCGGCTGTCCTGTGCGCGAGACATCGATCATCACATGCCGGATCTGATCCTCGCCCTGAAACGCGCCGGTCGCCTGGATCGGCGGTTTGCCGCGCTCGGTCGGCACTGCGCCGGCATAATTCACCATATTGCGGCCTTGGAGCGCCTTCATCACCTGTTCGGGTTGCACGGCGTACTGAGACAACCGGTCGAGAGAACTCGTGACGTCGATCTCCTCCTTCTGCTCGCCGATCCGCTTCACCTTGGAAACGGAACGAATTCGCCGGATCGCCGCCTCCACCCGCTCGGCATAGTCCTTCAATTCGCGGTAGCCGTATGCGTCGCTATGAATCGCCAGCAGCACCGCGACCGTGTCTCCAAAATCATAGTCCACAACCGGGCCGAGCACACCGTCCGGAAGGTCCGTCTTTTTCAGCTCCGCCATATCCAGACGCAGCTTGGACCAGAACTTCTCCGTGTCCTGAATGTTGTCTTCCAGGTTCAGATTGACGAACATCGCTCCGTTCATGCTGGTGGAGTAGGTCTTCTCGCGCCGCACTCCCTCGATCTTGAAGATGCGCTGCTCGACTTTCCGCGTGACCTGATCTTCGACCTCCGAGGCCGATGCGCCCGGATAAAAGGCCGCCACAATTCCGGTGCGGACGTGGATCTTCGGATCCTCGCGCCGGGGCATCCGCAGCAGAGCATAGACGCCGGAAACGACCAACATGATCGTGAGGGCAATCGTGATTTGGGGATACCGTAATGATGCACGGACCGGGTTCATAACGCACCTCCGGAAACCTCTACCAGGCTGCCTTCGCGGACTTTCTGCTGTCCGGCAACCACGATCTGCTCGCCGGCGTGCAGGCCGGAGCGGACCTCGACTTCAGAACCGATTGGGATGCCCAGTTCGACCCGGCGCGCATACACGCGCTTGCGGTCCGGGGAGTAGACATACACATTAGGTGCTCCTTGTGGATCGGGCACGACGGCCTCGCCGGGGATGGTCAGCGACTTGATCTTGGCAGGCCCGAATATCCGCGCTTCCGCAACCATGCCGGATAGCAGCACCGGCCCAGGGTTGGGCACGAGGATCTTTACCGTGTAGGTGCGCGAGGCCGGTTCGGCCGCGACCCCGATAATTGCCACCCTTCCTGTGAAGCGGCGCCCGTCCAGCGAAGGCGCCGAGACCTCTGTGGCGGCGCCTTGCCGGACCCTCCCGATGTCGGCTTCCGGAACTCCTACGCGTACCTTGACCGGGTCCAGTTCGACGATGGAGAAGACCGCCGTTCCGGCAGCCACCGTTTGTCCCGGATCGACCTTTCGCATGCCGATGTTGCCGGATATCGGCGCCAGGAGCCGGGTGTCACCCAGCCGCTTCCGCTCCTCGCTCGCCTGGGCCTCTGCCGCGTGCGCCTGGGCTACCGCGGCCGCGCGATCTTCCGTGCGCGTCCCTTCCTGCGCCATTTGATAACGCTGGCGGGACGCGTTATACGCCGCCTCGATCTTTTGAAAATCGTTCGGCGGAAGGCTCTTCCTTTCCACGAGAAATTTATTGCGCTTGTATTCGTCTTCCCAGCGCTCGGAGTCGATGCGGGCCTGCTCCAATTCCTGTTTCCGGAGGCCGGCCTCGGCTTTTTGCGCGGTGGCTTGAGCCGCCTCCTTCTGGGCTGTGGCGGCATTGAAGGCGTTGCGATAGTCTGTGGCCTCGATCTCGGCCAGCAACTGTCCCTTGCTGACATGTTGGCCCTCTTCCACCAGGACTCTAGCGACTTTCCCGGATACTTGGAAAGCCACATCCGCGGTCTCCGAACCCTCCACCGAGCCGCTGGCACTCACCGAATCCGGCCGTTCCACAACCGCCGGGGTGCGAACCTGGATCGGAACCGCAGCCGCTGCCGCCAGCACCGGTTCGGCATGCCGGCAGCACGTCAATCCCGCGACGCAGCCAACCGCGACAAAAGATATCAACATGCGATCTCTTTGCATTGAATTCATCCCCTCTTTCAATTTGGGGCGCCGTGACGCCTCGCTTTCGGAAAAGGGCAGCTATCGCGCCACCTGGCGCTCACATGGAATGAAAGAGTTGCGAGGCACCGCGCCGAAATTCTCTCGGCACCGTCGGCACTGTGCCGATTGACGCGCCGAAGTGCCGAGCCGCATTCATCCACGCGAACCGGTCGGCAATCATCGGCAATGCATCGGCTTCTGCCGGGCTTCGGCGCGGCCAACACGGCGGAACTCTCATGGTTTCAGTCTCCCGTGGTTGGACGAGAGCTTGCATCGCATCCGTCGAAAGGTGGTGCGCAATGATTCGGATCTTCACAACTAACGAGCCAAGCGCCATCATGATCACCGTCGATGGCGAACTCACCGGTGACTATGTCGATGCGGTTGAGACCTCTGTCCAGCAAGCGATGGGGCAACCGAGATCCATCCATCTGTTTTTGCGGGATGTTTCGAATATCGACTGCCAGGGCCGATCGCTCCTCGCGCGCCTGGCCGCAAAAGGTGTTGAGTTGAGCGCGTCGGGAGTCTATAGCTCTTATGTCGTCGCCGAGATCCGGCGACAACCGGCCAAGCCACACAGTCCCTTGACGAAGTTTTAATTCTTGAACTGGAGTTGAAATCGTGACCACATCGTTACCATTGACCTATGGCGGCGTTTTTCTCGCAGTCCTTGCCCAACAGCTCGGCCTGCCGATCCCATCCGTCGCATTTCTGATGGCCGCAGGCGCTCTCGTGGCTCAAGGAGAGATGCGCGCAAGCATCCTTGTTTTATTGAGTATTTTGGCTTGCCTCGCAGGGGACGGCGTCTGGTTCTGGATCGGCCGCAAGTGGGGATCGAAGGCTATGGGGCTACTCTGCCGATTCACTGCCGACCCGCAAACCTGCTCCCGGAACGCGCAGGAGAAGTTTCGCCGATACGGTCTCCCGGTATTGTGTGTGGCCAAGTTTGTTCCCGGACTGGACGCCGTTATGCCGCCCCTTGGTGGCGCGGAAGGAGCGCCCTTTGGCGCTTTCTTTGCACTCGATCTTGTAGGCAGCTTCTTATGGTCATGCGCCAACGTAGGGCTGGGCTATCTCTTCTCTGGCGAACTGGAGGCTGCCATTCATTGGGTCCAGCGTTTTGGAACGGTCTTCTGGATCGCGATCGGCGTTCCGGCCGGTCTTTACGTTGGCTGGCGCGGGCTGGCTCTGGTGCGCATGATCCGTCAACTACGGCAGCGCCGTATCAGTCCGCCGATGCTTGCCCGAACACTGAAATCCGATAGCAAAGTCGCAGTGCTTGACCTGTCGAAGTTCGAAGAACAGGACGACAGCGAAAGCTCTGAGGCTATTCCCGGCGCTTTCGTGGTGAGTCCCTCTCTGTTGCGGAAGTCTCCACCCGTCGCCGTTCCGGATGATCTCCAGATCATCCTCTATGGTGCTTCGGGAAACACCATGGTAAGCGCGCGCGCAGCCGTGGCTTTGAAACGCATAGGTGTCGGCAAAGTGTGGCTGCTCGAAGGCGGACTCAAAGCGTGGCGTGCACAAGGCTTCCCTGTCTCTCAATCGCTGGAAGAACCCGAAGTCGTTGCAGAGCGGCTTGGAGTCAAGTTGCCGGCAGGCTTCTGAGCCGCGACCAAAGGGAGCGGTAAATTCGTTATGATCGAGCCTGTGGAAGCTTCCTCCAGCGCTATCTATGAGGCTGTTCTGGCGCTCTCCCGATCGATTGCCGGCCGAACTGACCTCGACGCCCTGCTGTCGGGCGTAGCCGAATCCCTGAGCCGGGTTGTCAGGTTTGATCATCTCGGGCTGATTCTGCACGACGCCCTCGGAGACGCGATGCAGGGGTACATTTTGAGCGCGCCTGGAAATCCCGTGATCACCAGGTTTCGCATGCCCGTCGACCAGGATCCGGCCGGTTGGGTATGGCAGAACCAGCAGCCGCTGATTATCTCCCGCCTCGATTCCGAAACTCGCTGGCCGGAGTTCATAGCGCAGGCTCGGCGCGACTTCGGCATCAGCACCATGGTGCTCGTTCCCCTCACTGCCGGTGATAACCGGCTCGGCGCGTTCGGGTTCAGCTCCGTGACGCCAGTCGATCTTGATCCCTCCGAGATCCAGTTCCTGGAGCGGGTTGCCAGCGAGTTTGCAGTGGCTATCGAGGCCTTCCTCGCCAAACAGCACCTCGTCCGCGAGCGCGACCGTCTGCGCACGCTGTTCGATATCACCAATGCGCTCGTCTCGAAACTGTCGCCCGAGCAGTTGTTCGCCGCCATTTCTGCGCAGCTCGCCAGGGTAATCAAACACGATTTCGCGGTGCTCACCTTGTGCAACGACGCGATTGGCGGACTGGACGTCTACGCGCTGCATTTCACGGGGCCGCGGTTGTTTGAGGCAGACTCGCATCTCGACCCTACCGGCATGCCGTCGGCAGAGGCGCTCGCTACCGGACGGCCGGTAGTGGCCCGAGTCTCCAATCTGGACCGGTATCCGTCCCCGGAATTCCGGAAGTTTGTGAACTTGGGATGCAAGTCCGTCTGCTCCGTACCGCTGATCACCAGCAACCGAACCCTCGGAACACTGGAAATCGCTCGCACCAGCGACGAGACCTGGACTGATGACGATACCGAGTTCCTGGTGCAGGTCGCCAGTCAGATTGCCATCGCGGTGGAGAACTCACTCGCCTACCAGGAACTCTCCGAGATGAAGGAGCGGCTAGAAACCGAGAAGCTCTACCTGGAAGACGAGATCCGCCTCGACCACAACATTGGGAACATGGTCGGGGAAGGACCGGCATTTCAATCTGTCTTGAAAAGCGTCCAGATCGTGGCGCCGACCGATTCCACCGTCCTCATCCTAGGCGAAACCGGTACGGGAAAAGAACTCGTCGCCCGCGCCATTCACGAATTGAGCAGCCGCAAGAAAGGCAGCTTCGTGAAAGTGAACTGCGCCGCGATTCCTGCCAGTCTCCTCGAAAGCGAGCTGTTCGGCCATGAAAAGGGCTCCTTCACGGGGGCCGTTGCACAGAAGATCGGACGATTTGAATTGGCTCACCAGGGCACGCTTTTCCTCGATGAGATCGGGGAAATGCCGCTGGAGCTCCAACCGAAACTGCTCCGCGCAATTCAGGACCAGGAATTCGAGCGGCTGGGCGGCAATCGCACCATCCGGACCGACGTCCGGTTCGTAGCCGCTACGAACCGGGACCTGAAGGCGATGGTCGATGACTACAAGTTCCGCGCCGACCTGTATTACCGGCTGCACGTCTTTCCGCTGAGTGTGCCGCCGCTGCGGGAACGCCGCGAGGACATACCTCTGCTCACGCGCTACTTCGTCCAGAAACATGCGCAGCGCATGGGGAGGAAGATCGACGCGATTCCTGCCTCCGCGATGGACGCACTCACGCGTTATGATTGGCCGGGCAATATCCGCGAGCTGCAGAATGTGCTGGAGCGGTCCGTCATCCTGACCAGCGGAAGCACGCTCCATGTGGCCATGCCCGAGTTCGTGGAAAAGGCTGCTCCAACTTCGCTGGCCGGCCGGAATTCGGACATGTCTGAAACCTCGGAGCGAGACCGCATCATCCAAGCCCTGGAGGAAGCCAAGGGCCAGGTCGGAGGCCCGCACGGCGCCGCGGCTCGTCTGGGCCTAAAGCGAACCACCCTGCAGTCGCGCATGCAAAAGTACAACATCGCGCGCCAGTTCCGTTGAGATAATTCGATTGCGGATCCCCCCTTGCCAACCCGACCAATGTGATGCCAAAATAGATCACATGAGGACAGCTACCGTGCGCGACCTGCGCTACCACTTCAGCGAGATTGAGAATCTGCTGCAAGAAGGTGAAGAGATTCAGATCACGAAGCGGCGGCGGGTAGTCGCGCGCCTAATGCCGGCCCACCCCAGCCGGCCACCAGCTCGCCCTGACTATCTGGCCCGCCTCAAGAAAATTTATGGCGGCAAGCAACTCGCGGTATCCGGTAGCGAGTTGCTGGCCCGCGAGAGGGAACGCTTTTGAGCGTATACGCGGACACCAGTTTCCTGGTGTCGCTGTACACGCTCGACGCCAACTCCACGACTGCCGCGGCGTACATGCGCCGCGTGCAGGATGCCCTGTTGGTGACGCCCCTGTGCGAACTGGAACTCACCAACGCCATCGAATTGCGGCTTTTCCGTCGCGAGATCACCGTGGCTCAGGCCAAGGCCGCCCTGACCGCCTTTGAGTCCGACATGCAAAGCGGCGGGCTGACCGCAGCGCCTCTGCCTGCGGCCGTTTACCAGAAGGCGCGGCAATTGTCTCGAAAGCACACCGCCGGCATTGGCGCGCGCAGTCTGGACATCCTGCACGTAGCGGCAGCCCTGGCCCTGCAGGCCGGCATTTTCTACACTTTCGACCGACGCCAGCGCGACCTCGCCAAAGCCGAGGGACTTTCCACTCCCGTACGGCTGCCTTGACCCACTTTGACGGTGGCGCTCCGCGTCCTGTTCGCCCGCTCGCCCCCTCGCCCCCTCGCCCGCTCAGTCCCTTTGTAGGCGGTTGCAGGTTTCGACGGTGCTGTCGCCAATCATGCGCCCGATCCTACCGCAAAGAGTCACCGCGCTAAACTTGTAAGTGCATGGCCACTGCCATCCCCGTCGAAGAGTACCTCCGCACCACTTACCATCCCGACATGGAGTATGTCGACGGCGAATTGATGGAGCGACATGTGGGCGAACACGAGCACAGCTACCTCCACACACTGATCGTTCTTCTGCTCGGGCCCCGCGAGCGCCAGCGCAACTTCCGCGTTCTCACCGAACAGCGGCTCCGCGCGTCGGGTAAGAAGCACCTCTACCGCATCCCGGACGTTTGCGTCATGGCGCTTCCCTATCGCCGCGAACCCGTGCTGACCACTCCGCCCCACCTGGCGATCGAGATTGTCTCGCCCGACGACGAACCCGCTGACCTGCTGGCGAAGGTGGCAGACTACCTTCGCTTCGGCATCCCGCACATCTGGATTCCCGATCCCTACGAGCGTACCCTGCAGCAAGCCGATCGCGACGGCATCCGCGATTGCCCCAACCTGGTAGCCGAGACCGATGTAATCGGCCAAGTGGACTTCAACGACCTGTTCGCGCAGTTGGACGAGCCCACCGAGTGATAGCGCGACCAGCGAACACGCCTCCCAAACCCAGCCGCCAACCCAAATACGCAAAGACTGGCGTAGACTGTCATTGATAGATGACATCCTTTCTGTTGACAATACCAACCGTCTCTGCAATCATAGAGGAAGATTGATTCCGGCGTTTGATCGCGATACTGGCGCGCTGCCGCCGGGCAACCATCGAGCCACTCTGGACGAGATCGCGAAGCGCTTCGGGTTTACGCCCCGGCGCCGATGGCTGTTAAAGGCCTTCGGGCCTATTGGGTCGAACCCGATCCGGCAGTCTACGACCGCATCGATCCCTACTGGATTGATTTCGAGCTGGTGCTGGTTCCGCACCTGCGGAAATGGAAGTGGCGGATGTGGGCTGAACATGGTGTCGAGTTCTTCATTCATCCTGCCATGCAAGCAAACCGGACGATGGGCTTTCCAGAGTTCTTTCGGCAGAACCGGGACGGCTTGCCACGCGCCATAATTCAGGTAGTGCAAGCGGAGCGATCATGATCAAGAACGATGCCCAAAAAGACCGGACGCTGGCCCAGATCGAAGGCTTTCGAAGCGCGCTTGCCCAGGCGGAAAAGCTGCCGCACCCCAAACGCTCCGCCGCGGTTCGCGCCAGCTACCAGGGCGTCATCCGGCAGCTCGAAGACGAAGTGCGCGAGTACGACCAACTCAGGTCCGGCGCCTTGGCCCTGCCGCCCGTCAACCGACTCGATCAAATCGCTCCATTCATCGTCAAGATCCGCATTGCCAAAGGAGTCTCACAAACCGAATTGGCCCGTCGGCTAGGGGTGAGCAAGCAGGTGATCAGTCGCTACGAAGAAAGCGACTATCAGACCGTCGCCATAGCCAGGTTGCAGGAAATCCTCGACGCCATCGGAATCAAGACGGCAGTGACTCTAACCGATGAGACTCCGAATCCATTCGCCGGCCGTAAGGTCTGTGCCGTAAGGCTTTCGCGAGGTCATCCTGCCAGCCTAACCCGAGGTCAAACACGCTCCCGGATAGGAGTCGAATCGCCAGCTATTGCATGATGATCCGGTATACGGTGCTGTACGTGACGCCGTACAGCGTGCCGCCTTCTGTCAGCACCATCGAGCCGGTGGGCAGCTGGTTGGTGAAGGCGTGGAGCGTTACATTGGTCCAGGGGCCGCCGGGCGTGGACGGAGGCTGCAGCTCGAAAACCTCGCCGCCGTTGGGGAGGCAGCTCGAGCAATGCCCCGCTGGGCTAACCTCCGGTTCGAGGGGCGCGCTCTATGGCGCGGCCAGCGCAGGCACCACCTCGGACTACTGCGGGCTGATCTTCGAGCTGCAACCTCCGACCGCCCCGGGCGGTGCCTGGACCGAGGCGACGCTGTACAGTTTCTCGGGCCCCCCGGACGGATGCGGGCCCGTAGGCCCTCCAGTGGTGGCCGCAAACGGGGCGCTCTACGGACTGACGTCCACGGGGGGCGCCTCGGTGTACGGCACGCTGTACGAGCTCCGGCCGCCCACCGCGCCGGGCGGCTCGTGGTCGGAAACGGTGCTGTTCAGCTTCACCGGCGCCCCCGGACCCTACGCGGGCCAGCCGACGAGCCTGGTGCTCGGTGCGAACGGCGAGATCTACGGTACCACGCCAAGCGGCGGGACAGCTGCAGGCGGCCTGATCGAGTTCCAACCCCCGGCCTCGCCAGGAGGCGCTTGGACGCCGGTCTCGCTATACACCTTCCCCATCGGCGGGGACGGGAGCCTGCCCACCAGTCTCATCGCCGGCCCGGGTGGCAGATTCTACGGGGCCACCAAGTACGGTAGCCACTTCCTCGGCGCCGGCACGATCTTCGAGCTGCGCCCGCCGGCTACTGCGGGAGGCGCCTGGACCCACAAGGTCCTGCTCAGATTCGACGGCAAGAACGGGGACGTTCCCAACCCCGTCACGCTCGCCTCGGATGGCAGTCTGTACGGCTCCGCGCATTCCAATAGCGCATCGGGCGGACCGGTATATCAGTTGAGCCCGCCATCCTCGCCCGGAGAGGGTTGGACCCAGACGATCCTCGCGGACTTCGGGATGTACCCCGCGTGCGGCCCCGATTCACCGCTGATCGTGCGCAACGGCAATATTTACGGCTCGAGAACGTGTATATCGTGGTGAAGTCCGGCGCGGACGCGGAAAGCGTCAGCCGCGCGCACGCGGCGGCGATGTAAATTGCGGCGTTGATTTTTTTCATTGGAGACTCCTTTTGGCAAAAAGCCTGTTCGCCTGCGGGGCGGTCTCGCGGCGCTACGGCGTAGCTCCGCTGGCCACTATGAGGTATTCCCTCTGCGACGGCGTCTGCGGCTGCATGTCCGAGTTCTGCCTTACCAACCCGCGAACGTAGGCGATGCCGATGGTGGAGGCCGGCTCATAGGTGCAGGCGCCAGGGCTTTGGCCTAGCCAACTGTTGCTGTCCTCGGCATAGGAATCGGTCACGCTTGCGAGTATATTCCCGAGGGGGTTGGTGCTGGGACTCGAGGGCATGGTGAAGTTTACGGCGATGCAGCCAAGCTGCTGCGGGGAATTGGGGATGTCCTGCGGGGTGCGGTGTGTGTGTGTGTGTGTGTGTGTACGGTGTCATGGCTTTGAACCGGGGTACCAGCATAACAAGTTCCGCGTGTTTATCAAGAGATTTCGGGTTGCCGTTATGGTCCGTCTGCGAACCATGCGCTTTGGTCGTGAGCATAATATCCTTCCGCCCCGGCCCGAGACGGCGGGCCAGCGCCGTTCGCCGCGGCCACGGCGAGCCGCAAGGGCGCGGTGAATCTCGGCTTGGTCGATGGCAGGACCACGTAAGGACGGTGCAATTTTGCTGGCACCTTCCAGCGGTCGGTTTGCTTGATACGTCCTTAGAGTACCCGATCCTCAGCGAAGTGGCAACACCTTTTCAGGCCTTTTACTATCTTTCTTGCGATTGGCGGAACCCAGGCCGGTCTGGGCGATTTTCTTTTGCGGTCACACACCTTCCATCGCGTCGATCCGCCCGTCAATCCGGCCTCCCGCCGCCCGCGCACACGAGTCCCACGCCCGCGCATGGTAGAACGGTAATCCAGGAGGAGCGTGGCGCTCCTGGAAAGGCACACCGAAAACAAATGGCTTATCCAAAATTGGCTTCGTTACTCCACTTTTCAACGGCAGCGCTCAGCCCCGGCATCCACCATCGCCTGGTGACACTCGCCCCCCAAAATGGCTTTGCCCGTTCGAATTTAAGCGAGTGCCGGTCGCCGTTCGAACTCTGGAAACCTATATTGAAAACAAACGGCTTATCGAAAATTGGCTTCTTCCGAAAATTCGTGGTGCAGCCACGCATGCCGGCTAGGATCAGAACTCTTCCCGGGCCGCATGCGTCCAGCCCGTTTTGCTCCATCCAAAATTGGCTTTGCTCCGTTAAAAATTGGCTTTGCTCCGTCAACAACCGCTTTGTTTCCAATAAAAATTGGCTTTGCTCCGTCAAAAAAAACATACCGCCATGGGCCGGTGGGGCCGGCGGTTTCGACTCCACAAAGGCGAGCGCAGCTCGCCCATTTCATCATCCATGGGCGGACGGCATGCCGTCCAGCCCGTTTCGTTCTCCTGAAAATTTGTGGTGCAGCCACGCGTGCCGGCTAGGATCAGAACTCTTCCCGGGCCGCATGCGCCCAGCCCGTTTTGCTCCGGCCAAAATTCGCTTTGCTCCCTCCAAAATTGGCTTTGCTCCGTCAACAACCGCTTTGTTTCCAATAAAAATTGGCTTTGCTCCGTCAAAAAAAACATACCGCCATGGGCCGGTGGGGCCGACGGTTTCGACTCCACAAAGGCGAGCGCAGCTCGCCCATTTTCATCATCATGGGCGGACGGCATGCCGTCCAGCCCGTTTCGTTCCTTCAAATTTGATCTACGGCCGTGGCGCCCACCCCTCCGGCACGCCTCTGCTGAAAATAAAGGGCTTATCCAAAATTGGCTTCGTTCCGCATTTTCCCCTGCCCCCCGCCTCAGCCTCCTGCCCCCCCGCTCTGCTATACTCAGCTTTCCCTTCACCATGTGGCACGGCGATGTCTCTTTCCTGCTCTCCAACCTCATCGCCAAAGACTTCAAAATCCGCTACCGCAACATGTCCCTCGGCGTCTTCTGGTCCCTCCTCAATCCCATCGTCATGATGGGCGTCCTCACCTTCGTCTTCACCAAAATCTTCCCTAACACCTCCAACCCCCATTTCCCCGTCTTCGTCATGTGCGGCCTGGTCCCCTACAATTTCTTCACCATCGCCTGGATCTCCGGCACCACTTCGCTGGTCGATAACGCCGGCCTGATCAAGCGCGTCCCCGCCCCGCGCGAAATCATCCCGCTGGCCGCCGTGCTTTCCAACTGTGTCCACCTGCTGATCCAGATCGGCTTGTTGTTCGCCATGGTTTTTCTGTTCGGCATGCGCGCCAATCGCTACTGGCTCTGGCTGCCGCTTATTTGGGCTCTTGAAGTCATCTTCGTCTGCGGCCTCTCACTGGTCACTTCCTCGCTCAACGTCTACGTGCGCGACATGCGCTACTTCGTCGAGTCAGTCAACGCCGTGCTGTTCTGGCTGGTGCCGGTCTTCTATTCCTTCACCGTGATTCCCCAGGCTTACAAGGATATCTACCAGTTAAATCCCGTGGCCGCGCTGGTGCTGGCCATGCGTCACATCCTGCTCGATGGCGTGCCCCCCCCCGCGGGGCTGCTCATCAAGCTGGCCGCCGTCTCGATCTTCATGATGGCCGTCGGCCTAGTGGTCTTCGATCGCGTGAAGCAGAATTTCTACGACCATCTATAAAGCATGAGCGTGATTGAATTCAGCAACGTCTCCAAAAGCTTTCACCGGCACGCCGGCCAAATGCTCCTGCGCAATCATCTCATCCAAATGCTGCGCGGCCAGCCGGACGAGCGCTTCTTCGCGCTGAAGCACGTCTCGTTCACCGTCGAGCATGGCGAAAGCCTGGCCGTCATCGGCCGCAACGGCGCCGGCAAGAGCACGCTGCTCGGCCTGGTCGCCGGCCTGGCCCAGCCCGATGAAGGCCGCATCTCCGTCGACGGAACCGTGGCCGCGCTGCTCGAGTTGGGCAGCGGCTTTCACCGCGACCTCACCGGCCGCGAAAACGTGCGCATGAATGCCTCGCTCATGGGCTTCTCCCGCAAGCAGACCGACGCCGCTTTCGACGCCATCGTGGACTTCTCCGGCATCGGCGAATTCATCAACGAGCCGCTGCGCACGTACTCCACCGGCATGATCATGCGGCTGGCCTTCTCCGTCGCCATCAACAGGGATCCCCAAGTGCTCCTCATCGACGAGCTGTTGGCAGTGGGCGACTCCGCCTTCCAGGCCAAGTGCTTCGAGAAGATCCACCAGTTCCGCAATGCCGGCAAGACCTTGCTGTGCGTCTCGCATTCCTCCCCCATGATCCACGAGCTTTGCGATCGCGCCATCTGGCTGGATCACGGCGAGCTGATCATGAGCGGTACGGTCGCCGAAATCACCGCCGCCTACGCCGGATGCCAGTCCGCCGCCGTGTGACATGGTGCCCCCCCCCCAGCCCCCCATCAACGACGACGACCTCCGCGCCGAACTCGAAGCCCACGAGCGCCGCTCTACGCGCCACTATGCCGAGCTCGAGCGCCGCCTCGTTGCCATCGAGAACAGCATCATGTTCCGTGCCCTCCGCTGGCCCGGCCACCTGCTGACACAATGGAAAGGCCGCCTCGGCCAGGCCCTGCTGCACTCGCCCTTTCACCCGCTGTATCTGAAGCTGGCGCGTCCGCACGCCGCCGCCGACCTCTACCACCTGTGGGTCGAAAACGAGCGCCCCCCCCAACCCCAGCCGCTCGCCCGCCAGCCGCTGATCAGCGTCATCCTGCCGGTCTACAATCCCCGCCGCACCTGGCTCGAAGCCGCCGTCGATTCCGTCCTCCGCCAGACTTACGGCTGCTTCGAGCTTTGCGTCTGCGACGATGCCTCGCGCGAACCCTGGGTCGCCGAATACTTCGCCGTGCGCGCCTTGGCCGAGCCGCGCATCCGCATCACGCGCTCCGCTGAGCGGCTCGGCATCTCCGGCGCTTCGAACCGCGCCGCCGAGCTCGCCACCGGTGAATACGCCGCCTTCCTCGATCAGGACGACGTGCTCGCGCCGTACGCACTCTACGCCATCGCCGAAGCCATCCAGGACGGCGCGCCGGCGGTGCTCTACAGCGATCATGACTACCTCGACGCTCAGAATCGCCGCGTCAATCCGATCTTCAAGCCAGCCTGGTCGCCCGACCTGCTGCGCTGCTGCATGTACTTCGGCCATCTGTTCGCCGTTCGCCTCGATGCGTTGCGCGCCGCCGGCGGATTCCGCTCCGCTTACGATGGCGCCCAGGATTACGATCTAGCCCTACGCCTCACCGAGCACTCCTCCGCCGTGCGCCACATTCCGCGCATCCTTTATCATTGGCGCCAGCACGCCGGGTCGACCGCGCTCGATGCCGCCGCCAAGCCTTTCACCGAAGCCGCCGGAAACAAGGCGCTGGCCGATACCACCGCGCGCCTCGACCCGCAAGCCGCCGTCGAGCGCGGCCCGCTCGCCAACACCTATTGCCTGCGCTGGCCAGTTCCGCCGGATTTGAAAGCCACGCTGATCATCTGCTCCCGCAACGCGCGCCTGCTGGAGCGCTGCCTGAGTTCCATCGAGCGCCGCACCGCGCACGCCGCCCGCGAGATCCTGGTTGTGCAGCACCGCATAGGCGACACCGCCGCCATGGACCGCCTGCTCGATCGCTACGCCTGTCTGCGCGTGCCTTTCGCCGGTCCGTTCAATTTCGCCGCCATGAACAACCTCGGCGCGGGACAAGCTTCCGGCGACGTGCTGGTGTTTCTCAATGACGATGTCCAGCCGCTCAGCTCCGCCTGGCTCGCCGAGATGCTGGCGCACGCGCATCGCCGCGAAGTCGGCGTGGTGGGTGCGCGGCTGCTCTACCCGTCCGGCGCCATACAACACGCGGGCATTGCCATAGGCATCATGGAAGGCGCCGGCCACCTGCATCGCAACACCTTCGCCGCGCAGTATTGGAGTTGGCTGCCCTTTACCCGCAACGTCTCGGCGGTCACCGGCGCCTGCCTCGCCATCCGCCGCGATGTCTTTGCCGAACTGGGCGGCTTCGACCCCTGCTTCCCGGTGAATTATAACGACGTGGACCTATGCCTGCGCGCCCGCCAAGCCGGCTATCAGGTGATCCTCGAACCCGCCGCCGTCCTGCGCCACGATGAGTGCCAGTCCCGCCGCCCCGGCGTGCGCCTCGAAGAGCGCGACCTGTTCGAGCGCCGCTGGGCCGCCTGGCTCGATCGCGGCGATCCTTTCTATAGCCCCTATCTCACCCGCACCCGCGAGGACGCCGGGCTGGAGTGGAGCGACGTAGGCCGCCCAGCCGCAGCCGCGCGGGATGCGTGAGGGGGCCAGAGCCTCCCTCGCTTCTTCACGAAGCTCGGCCCATTAACAACAAATGTGCTATTCTGCCAAATGCTGCCCAACAGCAGCCGAAGGGCCAATGTCCCACAAGCGCCTCGCTCCAATCGCCTGCCTCGCCGCTTCCCTGACCGCGCTAACCGCCGCCACACCCAAAGTATCTTTCGACGTACCCCGTGTCTACACGGCTACGTCAACAAACTCCGTAGCAGCGGCCGATTTCAACCTCGACGGCAAAATGGACCTGGTGGCGGCCACCGCGGGTGTCGCGGTGCTGCTCGGCAAAGGCGACGGCTCCTTTCAGCCCACCAAATCCTACACCGCTGGGCCGTCGAGCACCACGTTTGTCACCGTGGCCGACCTGAACGGTGACGGCAAACCCGATATCGTCGCCGTCGACTCCGAGGCCGATGCCGTATTAGTCCTGCTTGGCAATGGCGATGGCACCTTCCGGCCGGCCGTGAGCTACGCCGTGGGCAGTCAGCCCGTAGCTGTATCCGTAGCCGATTTCGATGGCGATGGATCTCCCGATCTTGCGGTAAACAACCTGACTTACACTACTTCCTCCACCGTCTCTATTCTGCTCAACAACGGCGACGGCACTTTCCAACCAGCCCTCACAGTCGACCTCGGCTTCCAGTCCTTTTTTGTGGCAGCCGGAGACTTCAACGGCGATGGCAAGCCTGACTTGGCCGTGCCCAATTACGGCCTGAACGCGGTATCGATTTTGCTTGGCAACGGCGACGGCACCTTTCAGCCGCCGCTAAACTACACCGTAGGCAACGGGCCAGAGTCTGTAGCCGTAGGCGATTTCAATGGCGATGGCCATCTCGATGTGGCGGATTTTAACTTTTACCCCGTCCTCAGCATCTCGGTGTTGCTGGGCAATGGCGACGGAACCTTCCAACCCGCCGCGACTTACTCCGTTTCCACAAGCGATTCTTCAGCCTCCTTGACGGTGGCCGACATCAACGGGGACGGAAAACCCGATCTGATCGCCGCCGGAGGTCCATCCATCTTGCTGGGCAGCGGCGACGGCACCTTCCAGCCGGCTGTGAACTACGGCTGGGGAGCGTTTGCCGTCGCTGTCGCGGATTTCAACGGCGATGGCCGGCCAGATATGGCCCTGGCCGATAACGAAATCCTGATGCTGCTCGCCGTGAGCCCTGGCGTCTTCCGAACATACACAACGGACCCGGTCGTCACCGAAAGCATGGCGACGGGCGATTTCAACGGAGATGGCAAACTCGATATCGCAGCCGCCACTAGCAATGGCATTTCCGTCTTGCTAGGCAATGGCAAAGGCATCCTCGGCCCTCCCGTGAGTTACGGCGTCGGCTACTCTGCCGCCGTGGCGGTCGGCGACTTCAACGGCGATGGCAAGCTCGATCTGGCCGCCACCAACGGCGCAGCAATTGGCTACGTGTCCATACTGCTCGGCAACGGCGACGGCACATTTCGAACACCTGTCAACTACCCAGCCGGCATGACTCCCACCGCTATCGCGGTCGGCGATCTGAACGGCGACGGCAAACTTGATCTGGCTGTGGTCCTCACCGGCAAGCGCACTCACGGCAACACCGTCGCCATTTTGTTAGGTAACGGCGACGGTACATTCCAGCCGCCCAAGGCTTACCCTGTAGGCGGTGCCGATCTGCTGGCCATCGCCATCGGAGATTTCAACGGCGATGGAAAGCCCGATCTCGCCGTGACCAGCGGAATAGTTTCGCAGCTTCAACCGAGGCCCGCTACCGTCGCCATCCTGCTCGGCAATGGCGACGGTTCTTTCCAACCGCCAGCCAACTATGCGGTCGGCGCGAGTCCGGAGTCCGTAGCGGTAGCGGATTTCAACAGGGATGGGATCCTCGACCTCGCCGTGACCAGCGGCAGTAACCTGGTTTCGATTCTACTGGGCAATGGCGACGGTACCTTCCGCAAGCCCGTGAACTATGCGGCCGGATACTACCCGTACTCCGTCGTTGTCGCGGATTTCAATTCGGACGGCATCCCCGACTTGGCCGTAGGAGCCTCACCCGAAGTAGCGATTCTCCTGGGCAACGGCGACGGCACCTTTCAGCCGCAGGTGGGATTCGCCGGCCAGGATTCCCTGGTCGTCGGCGACTTCAACGGCGACGGCAAACCCGACCTCGCCACCTCCGGTATCTCCATCCTGCTCAATACCACGGTAACCCCGCCTTAGCAAGTCACACGCTGAGGTACTTTTCTAAGATCCACTGCTCGACCCCTTATTCTTTGAACGGCACGTCCACTTCAATGTAGCTCCCCGGCTTCGCTGCATCCACGGCCGCCGGACCTTCAAGTTCTGTTGGTAACGGATATTCTTGTCGGTAGTCACCAACACTTCGAAACCCGTACGCTCGGCGGCTTCCAGCAGTGCGCCGTTTGCGGTCTCCTCCCATCCGTGCGCACGCGCTTCCTCCACGATGTGGCCAGCCAGAAATCGGGCGAGACCGCGCGGCGTGCCGTTGTCAAAGAGTATCCGCATGCCTGGACTAACCTATTCGTAGCGGGGGCTTATCGAGAGAACGCGCGATAAACGCCATCAGACTGTCGATCTGCTCGCGAGTGACCGGGAATTGTTCGATCACTTCATCAATGCTCATGCCAGCTTCGAGGTTTTCAAACAGCACCTTGACCGGGGTGCGCGTCCCACGCAACACCCACGCGCCGCTGACCTTGCCGGGGATGCGCTCCACTGCGGAGCATTGTGACCAATCGAGACTCGCCATGATACCGCGCTCCTCCTCTCATCATACGTCTTGGCCGCGCGAACCGCTCTGCCTAATGTCCAACCCGCCTCCCGCCGATTACCAGACTGAGCTAGGGTCTTTGCCTTAAACCTATGCTTCGAATCTCCACACTGCTCGCCTTGATGTTCGCGAGCGCATTGATCGGTCAAACAGTGGTGACTCCTGTAGCCCCAGCCTATGTCGCGCGCGGCGATGGCTACAGCGTCCTCCTGCGGCCCGATGGCGCCGCCGTCTACGAACTTCCCGAGGCCACTATCCGCGTCGAACTCGCCGGCCACAACCCAGCCATCCGCATCACCAGCGAACGGCGCACCGTGCGCCTGAACGCCGTCTATCCCGGCATCGACATGCTCTGGCGCACCCGCGGCCGGGATCTCGAATACGAATTCCCCATCGCCGCCGGCGCCGATCCCAGCCGGATCCAACTGCGCTTCACCGGCGCGCGCTCCGCCAACCTCGAGCGCGACGGCAACCTGGTGCTCGAAACCGCCGCCGGCCGGCTCTCGCATCGCCATCCCATCGCCTGGCAGGAAATCGGTGGCCGCCGCATCGCTGTGCCTGCCCGCTTCCGCCTCGCCCACCACACCGTCGCGTTCGAGCTTGGCCGCTACGACCACCGCCAGCCGCTCTGGATAGATCCGGTGCTCTCCTACTCCAGCTACCTTGGCGGCGCTGGGTTCGACGCCGGTAACGCCATCGCCCTGGACACCTCCGGCAACATATATATAACCGGCACCACCGCCTCGGTCGACTTCCCCTCATCCAACCCGATGGTGAACCCCTATCGCGCCGTGTTCGTCACCAAGCTCAACCCCAGCGGCTCGGTCATCTACACCACTACGCTCTCCGGCACCGGCGATAGTTACGGGCAAGCCATCGCGGTCGATCCTTCCGGCAACGCCTATATAGCGGGCTACACCGAAGCTCCCGATTTTCCAACCACACCGGGCGCCTGGCAGGCCATCTCGGGCGGCAGCATCGACGCATTCATCGCCAAACTGGATCCCAACGGCAACGTGGTCTACGCCACCTATGCCGGCGGCCCTGGTAACGATTACGGCACCGGTATCGCGGTCGACCACTCCGGCAACGCTTATGTCAGCGGCTATACGGCGTCCATGAACTTCCCCACCACGGTGGGCGCGGCCCAACCTGTGAATCACGGCGGCGCCTACGACGCCTTCGTGCTCAAGCTGAATGCGGCCGGCAATACCGCGGTCTACTCCACGCTGCTGGGCGGCAGCGGCACGGATATGGCGCAATCCATCGTGCTTTATGCGACCGGCAATGTGTGCGTCGCCGGATATACCAGTTCGACCGATCTTCCCGTGGTCGCCGCGCTGCAGCCGTCTTACGGCGGCGAGGGCGATGCTTTGATCGCCTGCCTGAACGCCAGCGGCACCGCCTGGACAACGGTCAGCTATCTGGGCGGCAGCGGCATGGATCAAGCTTACGATCTGGCTCGCGACGCCGCCGGCAACCTCTATATGGCCGGCACTTCCTTTTCCATCGATTTCCCCACCAGCGCGGGCGCCTTCCAGCCGGCAGTGGCGGGAAGCTACGATGCCTTCGCCGTCAAGCTCTACCCGAACGCTATCGGCGTAGTGTACTCCACGCTGCTGGGCGGCAGCGGATCCGATGCCGCCACGGCCATCGCGGTCGCCAGCGCCGGAGATATCTGGCTGGGCGGCTATACCAACTCCATGAATTTTCCGCTCGCCGCGCCCTGGCAACCCACCATACAGGGCGGCTTCGATGGATTCCTCGCGCACCTGAGCGCGGATGGCACCACACTACTCGGGTCGAGCTATCTGGGCGGCGCTGGTGACGATCAAATTTGGAACATGGTTCTGTCACCAGCCGGCCAGCTCTTCGTGACCGGCTCGACCGCTTCCACGAATTTCCCCATCACCCCCAGCGCAACGCAAGCCACCGCGCCTTCGGATGAGAACGCCTTCATAGCCCTGATCAATCCGGTGATGGCAGGCTATTCGATTTCCGGCCAAGTAACGGGCGCCGCTGGCACGCCGCTCGGTGGAGTGACCATCACGCTGAGCGGATCCGCCGGCGCCACCGCCACCACCGACGCCAATGGCGATTACAACTTCAGCGGACTGCTGGCCGGCAGTTACACCGTTACGCCCTCCGGCGCCGGCTACGCCTTCACGCCGCCCAGCCAGACTTTTACGAGCATGTCGTCCAATCAGACCGCCAATTTCACCGCGACTCTTTTGACGGTGCAGTTGCAAAGCGACGTGATGTCGGAATCCACTCCCACCGGCTATGGCTGCCCCCTGCCCCCCCCCGCCGCCAGCTTCGCGCCTACTGACGCACAAGCCGTGGTCTGGTTCCTGGTGAACAACGCCAACATCGGCGACCAAGCCGTGGCCAACTGGTACACGCCGTCGGGGACGCTGTATGCGAGCTACTCCTTTAGTCCGGTCGCGAGTCCCGGCAGCATCTGTCTCTGGACTTCAATCAACATCGCGGGCAATCCGCCCGCTTCGCAGCCAGGCGTGTGGACCGTGTCCGTCACCTGGAACAGCGCGCCGCTGTTTACTCTACCGTTCAGCATCCAGTCAGCTTCCACCGCGCTACTCTTTGTGCCGGTCACGCCCTGCCGCGTGGTCGACACACGCAGCCCCGACGGCCCCTTCGGTGGACCCGAGCTGGCCGACGACAGCCGGGATTTCACTATCCCCGACAGTTCGTGCGGCATCCCCGCCACCGCCGTGGCCTACTCGCTGAACGTCACCGTGGTGCCCTCCGGCGTATTGAGTTATCTGACCATCTGGCCCACCGGACAAACACGGCCGGTGGTCTCCACTCTGAACTCGCTCAATGGCATCATCAAAGCCGACGCCGCCATCGTGCCCGCCGGCACCAATGGCTCAGTCAGTGTCTACGCCAGTGGCGCCACGAATGTCGTCCTCGATATCAATGGCTACTTCATAGCCGGCGACCCCTATGCGCTGGCCTTTTATCCGATGACGCCTTGCCGCGTGGTTGATACGCGCAGGGCAGCCGGCGCGCTCGGAGGGCCGAGCATGGCGGGCGGCGAAACTCGCACGCTCCCGCTGCCGGATGGCTGCGGCATTCCCGCCGCCGCGCAAGCCTATTCGCTGAACATCACCGTAGTCCCATCCGGCCCGCTCAGCTATCTGACCACTTGGCCTGCAGGCGCCGCAAAACCGGTAGCCTCCACCTTGAACGCCCCTTCCGGTCTGATCACAGCGAACGCCGCCATCGTTCCCGCAGGGACCAGCGGCGCGATCAACGTTTTCACCAGCAACACCACCGAAGTGGTCGTCGATATCAACGGTTACTTCGCCCCCCCTGCCACCAGCGGTCTGTCGTTCTATCCGGTCCCGCCTTGCCGCGTCGTCGACACACGCAATCCTGATGGATCGCTCGGCGGCCCGCTGTTGTCCGGCGAGCGCAGCTTCCCAGTCTCGGCCAGCCCTTGCAGCCTGCCCCCTACCGCACAGGCCTACTCCCTCAACGCCACGGTCGTGCCGGTCGTCACTCTCGGCTATCTCACGCTCTGGCCCGACGGATCACCAAAGCCGGTAGCCTCCACGCTGAACTCTCCGAACGGCAGCATCGATTCCAACGCCGCCATCGTGCCCACCAGCGACGGGTCCATCTGCGCGTTCTCGAGCGACGGGACCGCGCTCGTCCTGGACGCCAATGGATACTTCGCGCCCTAACTGAGGAACCATGCGAACTTACCTGATATACGCAGCGCTCTTTGCCAGTCTTTTATGCGCCCAGCCGCGCACCGACCAAGGCCCGGTCGATGCGTCGTTTCCCATCCGTTCCATCACACTGCTGCTGAAGCCCACGCAGCAACAGCAACAGGCGCTCGACCAACTGCTCGCCGCGCAGCAGGATCGCTCTTCGCCTGACTATCATCGCTGGCTGAGTCCGGAACAATACGCCGACCGCTTCGGAGTCACCGCAGCGCGCATGGCCAGGATCCGAATCTGGCTGGAGGCCCAAGGCTTCCATGTCACTTACACCGCGCGCGCCCGCAACTGGATCGCTTTCGACGCCACCGCCGGGAAACTAGCGCAAGCCTTCCACGCCGAGATTCACCGATACCTGGCTGAGGGCCGGCCGCACTTCGCCAACGCCACGCCGGCGCAAATCCCCGCCGCCCTCTCGGATGTCGCCGCCGGCTTGCGCGGCCTGGACGACTTCCATCCGCAACCGTTCCACCACCACGTGCGGCCCAGCTACACCACCTACGGCATGCACTATCTCGCGCCCGGTGATATAGCCACGATCTACGATCTCACTCCGCTCTATAACACGGGTGTTACTGGCGCCGGCCAGAGCCTGGTCGTGGTCGGCCAAACCGATATCCACAGCTCCGACCTAGCCTCCTTTGTTTCCGTCTTCTCGCTGTCCTCTGCCCCCCCCCAACTGGTCCTGTACGGTCCCGACCCCGGCTTTCCCAGCGCCGCTGACCTCAATGAAGCCGATCTCGACCTCGAATGGTCCGGCGCCATCGCGCCAAACGCGTCCATTATGTATGTCTATTCGACCGATGTTTTCACTTCGGTGCAATATGCCATCGACCAGAACTTAGCGCCGGTCATCAGCATGAGTTATGGCGGCTGCGAGCAGCAAAATTCCGGGTCTCTCGCTTCCGAGCGCCTGCTCGCGCAGCAAGCCAATTCGCACGGCATCACCTGGGTTGTGGCCTCCGGAGACAGTGGCGCGGCGGGCTGTGACGCTGATGGTTCTACCGTCGCCACACAAGGGCTGGCGGTGGAGTTTCCGGCCAGCATCCCCGAAGTCACCGCCGTGGGTGGCACTGAGTTCAACGAAGGCAGCGGCTCTTACTGGAGCACTTCGAACAACGCCAATCAATCTTCGGCGCTCGCCTACATTCCCGAAATCGCCTGGAACGATATAGCGGCGAGCGGCGCACTGTGGGCCGGCGGCGGTGGCGTGAGTTCCTATTATCCTACTCCCGCCTGGCAGACTGGCCTGGGCTTCCCCAATGACGGCCACCGCGACGTGCCCGACCTCGCGCTCACCGCTTCCGCCGATCACGATGGCTACGTGGTTTGCACGCAAGGCAGTTGTCCGGGCCCCACTGTCTCTCTAGGCTATTCCGTGTTTGGCGGTACCTCCGCGCCCACGCCAGTGTTCGCCGCGATGGTGGCCCTGCTCAATCAGTATCTCGTTTCTACAGGCGTCCAGGCCCAGCCCGGATTGGGTAATATCAATCCCACCCTCTATGCCCTCGCTCAGTCCGCCCCAGTCGCCTTTCATGACATCACTTCCGGTAGCAACATCGTGCCTTGTCAGACCGGCACGCCGGATTGCTCGACTGGCGCGTTCGGCTACAGCGCGGGCGCCGGCTACGACCAAGTCACCGGCCTGGGATCCGTGGATGCGTATAACCTGTTCACTTCCTGGGCACCCACGGGCACTAGCATTCAGGTAAGTGCGACCTTAAATGGCATAGCATGGAGCGGAACGCTGAGTTATCAGTTAGCCGGTCCCACCGCGTTGAGCGGCTCCAGCGTGCCGGCCACCTTTGCCAATGCGCCCGCCGGAAGTTACACCGTGGCGTACCTCTCGGGAGGCCCGGCCGGCGCCACGCTCACCGGCGTTACGCCCTCCGTCACCCAGACTCTGGCCACGAACGGCGCCATCGCGTTCGTTCTCAACTTCATCACGCAAACGCCGGTGACGCTGGCGGGTGACATCATGTCGAAATTCGTGCCTACCCTTGGCGCATGTGCCGCTACCCCCGCGGCAGCCGGCTTTCTGTCAACCGACATCGAAGCCGTAGTCTGGTTCCAGGTCAACAACGCCATCGCTGGTCAACAAGCCATCGTCAACTGGTACACACCCACAGGCGCGCTCTACAGGAGCTATGCCTGGCCGGGCGTATCCAACTCGGGCAGCGTATGCTTGTCGGATTCCATCAAAATTGCCGGGAACCCGCCTGCCTCGCAGCCAGGCACATGGAGCGTGACAGTCTATTGGACTGACTCCCCACTGTTTACTCTGACGTTCGCCATCACCGTGCCGCCGCCGTCGCCGGCACTGTTGTTTGTGCCGGTGACGCCTTGCCGCCTGGTGGATACCCGCTCCGCCGGTCCCGCGCTGAACGCGGACAGCCGCGACTTCCCGATTGGCGGCTCTTGTGGTGTTCCCGCCAACGCCCAGGCTTACGCACTGAATGTGACCGCCGTACCTCACGGCCCGCTCGGCTATCTGACCATCTGGCCCACCGGACAGCCGCGCCCGGTGGCCTCCACTTTAAATTCTCTCAACGGTATCGTCAAAGCCAACGCCGCTATGGTTCCCGCCGGCAACAACGGCTCTGTGAGTGTCTATGCCACCGGCGCCACGGATGTGGTCCTCGATATCGACGGCTACTTCATCGCCGCGGGCGGTCTGGCTTTCTATCCACTGCCTCCATGCCGTATCGTAGACACTCGCGACCCGCCGGACGCGCTGGGGGGCCCTATCCTGGCCGCCGCGCAGACCCGCACATTCCCGCTATTGAGCGGCGCGTGCTACATTCCCGCGAGCGCCCAAGCCTATTCGCTGAACTTCACCGTGGTTCCCACCGGCGCGCTTGGTTATATGGCTGCTTGGCCCACCGGCCAATCCAAACCGGTGGTCTCGACCCTGAACGCGCCCACCGGCCTGACCACCGCGAATGCCGCCATCGTGCCCGCGGGCGCGGCGGGCGATATCGACGTCTTCACTACCGCGCAGACCCACGTGGTTATCGACGTCAACGGCTATTTCGCCCCCCCCGGCAGTGGCGGCCTCTCCTTCTATCCGGTCCCTCCTTGCCGCGTGCTCGACACCCGCAGCCCCGATGGTCCCCTCGGCGGTCCGCTGTTATCCGGCGCGCGCACCTTCCCGGTACTCGGCGCGTGCTACCTCCCCTCCTCCGCGCAAGCCTACTCGTTCAATGCCACCGTGGTTCCGCTCGCCACTCTCGGCTATCTTTCCCTGTGGACCACCGGTTACCCCCAGCCGGTAGTCTCCACGCTGAATTCACCGGACGCCAGCATCGATTCCAATGCCGCCATCATAATGGCCGGCACAGACGGCTCGATCAATGCCTTCTCCAGCGCAGGCACGCAACTGATCCTCGACACGAACGGGTATTTCGCGCCGTAAACCTAATCCAACTTCTTCCTAAAGCTGGTCGCGCTCAGCCCCATCACCGTCACCCCGTACACCAGCAGCGTCAGCATCTGCGGCCACAGCGTCGTCACTCCCGTGCCCTTCAGGAAAATCCCGCGCATGATCTCGATCAGATACCGCAACGGATTCAGATAAGTGAAGTACTGCACCGCGATCGGCATATTGCGGATCGGATAGGCAAACCCGCTCAGCATGAACGTGGGAATCGCGATCAGCGACGACGACATAATGGCCTGCTGCTGCGTGTTGGCGATGGTCGAAATAAACAGACCCATGCCGAGACTGGTCAGCAGGAACAACAAGGCGCTCGCCACCAGCACCAGCGGATTGCCGCGGAACGGGATGTGGAAGATCAGCAGCGCCGCGGTGGTCATGAGCACCAGATCCATCAGCCCCACCATGGCAGCCGGCGCCATCTTGCCGATCATCAACTCGATCGGGCGAATGGGCGTCACCATCAACTGCTCCATGGTGCCGATCTCTTTTTCGCGCACGATAGCCATGGCGGTCAGCGTCACCGTCACTACCATCAACAGATTGCACACTACGCCCGGCACGAAGTAGTTGCGGCTCTTCAAGTCGGGATTGAACCACACGCGCGCGCTATCGGAGAGGCGCGGTGATTTCAAAGTCATGGTGCCCATGCCGGCACGCGCCATCATACGCGACTGCAACTGCGGCGCGGCGAGGCCCGAGGCGTAACTCGCCACCAACTGCGTGGTGTACGCCGAGGCCAGCGAAGCCGTGTTCGAGTTGGTGCCATCCACCAGGATCTGCGCCGAGGTGGGCTTGCCCAGCAGAATATCGCGGCCAAATCCCGGCAACACCCGCACCACTACCTGCGCGTCGCCGCGATCCAGAATATCCGTGATGTCGCTTTCCTTTTGCGGCATGGCGGTGAGCTGGAAGCGGCCGGAGCCCCGAAAGTCCGCCAGCAGAGCGCGGCTCTGCGGCGATTGGTCCAAATCCATCCAGGCCATCTGCAGGTTGTCCACGTCCAGGTTGACCGCGTAGCCGAAGATGATGAGCTGGAATATGGGCGGCACGAATAGGAACCAGCGCGTCTGCTTCTTGCGGAACATCTGGCTCAGCTCTTTGCTAATAATGGCGAAAATACGTTCCTTCATACCAGTTTCTGCCTCATCTTGCGCTCCGCCAGGAAAAAGATCAGCGCGGCGTAGCCCACCAAGAACAATGCCTGGCCCCACAGCAGGTCGAGACCAATGCCTTTCAGGAAAATGCCGCGCACGATGGTGATGAAGTAGCGCGCCGGCACGATGTGCGTGATCACCTGGATCGGAATGGGCATGTTCTCGATGGCATACAGAAATCCCGACAACAGGAACGCCGGCAGGAACGTGGTCACCAACCCCATCTGAAAGGCCAACAACTGCGAGCGGGCGATGGCCGAGACCAGAATGCCCCAGAAGAAGGCGCCGCTCAGGAAGATCACAGTGGTCAAGGCCAGCACCAGTATATTGCCGCGGAACGGCACCCCATAAACAAAGATACCCACCAGCACTGCGATCAGCGTATCGATGACCCCCACCACGAAAAACGCCAGCATCTTGCCCACGACAATCTCGGCGGCGCGCACCGGCGTCGACAGCAATTGCTCCATGGTGCCCATTTCCCACTCGCGCGCGATGGTGAGCGAAGTCAGCAGCGCGGCGATCACCATCATCATGGCGGCGATCAGCCCCGGCACGATGTAATTGCTGGATTCCAGGCTGGCGTTGTACCAGATGCGCACGCGCGATTCGACCGGCGGCACAATGGGCATGCCGGCATGGCGGTCCTGCCCGTTCGATCGCACTTGCAGCGAATAATTCCCGAGTAGGGATTCCACGTAGCTCAGCGCGATCGACGCCGTGTTGGAATCGCTGCCATCCAGCAGTACCTGCACGTGGGCCTTGTCGCTGGCCCCCACCTTCTGCGAATAATCCCGCGGGATCACCACTCCCAGCAGGATTTTGCTCTTGTCGATGCCCTGCTCGATATCTCTGTAGTTATTGGTGTAACCCTCGACTTCAAAAAACCGCGAGCCGCTGAAGCGCGCGATCAGGTCCCGGCTGGCGGTACTGTGGTCTGCGTCGTAAATCAGCGTGGGAATACGGTCCACGTCCAGATTGAGCGCGTAGCCGAACAGCAGCATCTGGAACAGCGGCAGGATCAGCGCCATGATCAGACTGCGCGAATCCCGGATGATGTGCCGGCATTCCTTCTGGAACATGGCGCGGGTGCGACGGACGTTCATCATGATGGTTTCTTCTTCTGCTCCTCAGCCTTCTTTTGTTCCTCGGCCTCAATGAGCCCCACGAACACGTCTTCCATGGAAGGGAGGATGGATTCCAGCCGCTTGATCTCGATGTGCTGCGCGCCGAGCACTTGCCGGATGCGCGCCATGGCGGCCTCCGTATCGGACACCGTCACGTGCAGTCCGGCGCCGAACACCGCTACGTCCAGCACCATCGGATCGTTTTCCAGCGCGCGCATGGAGGCCAGAAAATCGGACGTGTCGAGTTGCAGCAACTGGTGCGAGTGCATCTCGCGCTTGAGCGTATCGGGCTCGCCCAGCGCGATCAGTTTGCCCGCGTAGATCAGCGCCAGCCGGTGGCAGTATTCCGCTTCGTCCATGTAGTGCGTGGTCACCAGCACCGTGTGGCCGGCTTCGGCGAGTTGATAGATCAAATCCCAAAAGCTGCGCCGCGCGATCGGATCGACGCCCGAGGTAGGCTCGTCCAGAAACAGGATGCGCGGATTATGCACCACCGCGCAGCCCAGCGCCAGCCGCTGCTTCCAGCCGCCGGCCAGCAGCTTGGTCAGCGTTGTGCGCCGGTCTTCCAGGCCCGCCATGCGCAGTACGTATGCTTTCCGCTCGGGGCGCATTTCCCGAGGCACGCTGTAGATCCGGCTGAAGAAGTCGATGTTCTCTTCCACCGTCAGATCGTCGTACAGCGAGAACTTCTGCGACATGTAGCCGATGTTTTTGCGGATCTCTTCCGGATCCTTGGAAACATCGTAGCCGGCCACCGAGCCGTAGCCTGACGTCGGCGTCAACAGGCCGCACAGCATGCGAATCACGGTGGATTTACCGGCGCCGTTCGGTCCCAGAAAGCCGAAGATCTCGCCTTTGGTGACTTTGAACGAGACATGGTCGACGGCCACGAAGTCGCCGAAAGTTTTGACCAGGTCGCGGATCTCGAGCGCGGGGCCGTCGGGGGGAGAGGGGATCATGATAGCTCCTGAGCGGGCGAAGGGGCGAGGGGGCGAGGGGGCGACCAGAGACGCGGAGACACGGAGACGCGGAGACGCGGAGACGTGGTCATGCCGCCTTCTCCTCCTTGCGCACCAGCGCGATGAACACATCCTCCAGCGAAGGCACAATCCGCTGAAACACCGCTGGACCGCGGCCGTTCTGCTCGAGCTTGCGCGCGAGCACCGCCGGCGAGGTCTTGGCCGCCTCCAGGAACAAATGCAGGGTCGCCCCGGAAGGCTCCACGCACAGTACGCCTTCGGAATCGAGCAGCATGTCGCGCGCCGCCCGCGGATCGGGCGCTTCCACCTGGTAGCATTCTTCCGGAATCTGGTAGCGCGCCTTCTCCGGCGCATCGCACTGGATCAACCGGCCCTGATACATCAGCCCTACGCGGTTGCAGCGCTCGGCTTCATCCAGGTACGCCGTAGTCACCAGCACCGTGATGCCGTCCTTGACCAACTGATAGAGGATGGCCCAGAAATCGCGGCGCGACACCGGATCCACGCCGTTCGACGGCTCGTCCAAAAACAAAATCTCCGGGCGATGCAGCAGCGTGCACATCAGTCCCAGCTTCTGTTTCATACCGCCGGAGAGCTTGCCCGCCTGGCGATTGCGGAACGGCTCCATGCGGGTCATGCGCAGCAGGTCCGGCAGCAGGCGCTGCCGCTCGGCCACGGAGATACCGAACAGGTCGGCGTAGAACTCCATGTTCTCGTCGACCGTCAGATCGACATACAGGCCAAAGCGTTGCGCCATGTAGCCGATGCAGTCTTTCACCGCTTGCGGATCGCGCGCCACATCGTGCCCGGCCACCCAGGCCTGTCCCTCGGAGGGATCCAGCAATCCGCACAGTACGCGCAGAGTGGTGGTTTTGCCGGCGCCATCCGGACCCACCAAACCGAAGATCTCGCCGCGCGGGATCTCCAGGTTGAGATGGTCCACCGCCGTCAGCGCGTCGAAGCGCCGCGTCAGGCCTTGTATGCGGATGATCGCTTCTTCCATCAATTTCCTGTCAGAATTTCGGCGTCGGCCGGCATGTTGGATTTCAGCTCGTGGCGCTGGTTATCGATATCGATCTTGACGCGATAGACCAGCTTCACACGCTCTTCGGCGGTCTGGATCTGCTTGGGCGTGAATTCGGCTTCCGAGGAGATAAAGGAGATGCGGCCATCGTAGGTCTTGCCGGGGTAAGAATCGGTGGTTACCTTAACCTTGGCGCCGAGTTTGACCTTGCCCAAGTCCTGTTCCCGTACATACGCGCGCAGCCAGGGGTGATCGATATCGCCCACGGTGACCACGCTGGTTCCGGGCGCCAGCACTTCGCCCACGTCCGCCGCCTTCACCAGCACCACGCCGTTGATCGGCGAAGTCACGATGGTATCGGCCAATTGCGAATCGATCAGCGCGATCTGCGCTTTGGCGCGTTCGATGTCGCCATGCCGGGCCACCACGTCCTGCTCGCGGCGCTTGGTCTCGATAGCATTGGCCTGCCCCATCTCGACGGCGGCGCGCGCTTTGTTCACCTGCGCGGCGGCGGTTTCGATGGTTTCGGTGCGGGGGCCTTCTTTCACCATACCGAGCTGCTCGTTGGCCTGCTTCAACTGCGCCTCGCTGGCGTCATAGCGGGTGCGGGCCTGGTCGTGTTGCGAGGTCGAAATGTCATCATCTTTATACAGCGTCTGGGCGCGCTCCCAATCTTTCTTGGCTTGATCGTATTGGGCTTGCGCGGCCTTGACGGCGGCTTCGGCCTGCTGGAGCTCCTGCGGCCGCGCGCCGTTCTTCAACTGCAGCAACTGGGATTGCGCGGCGCTCAAGTCGGCGTTCTTCACCTGCAGATCGGCCTGCATGGTGGCGCGCTGCCAGTTCAGGGCGCTCTGCGACTCGGAGTAGGTGGCCTCGGCGGTTCCCAGGGCCGCCACCGCCGTCTCGCGCTGGCGCAGCAACTGCTCGCGATCCAGCCGCGCGATTACCTGGCCCTTCTGCACGTTGTCGCCTTCCTCCACCGTGCGCTCGATCAGCCGGCCCGAGGTTTTGAAACCGATATCCACCTGGTTCAGCTCGATATTGCCGGAAACCACAATGCGGTCAGTGGCCTGCGGATGCAGGCTGCGGTAAGTGATGACGCCGGCGGTCGCCAGGGCCGCCAGCAACAGAATACCTAGAATTCCTTTTTTCATATCGATTGCTCCTCGTAGTTACTGCTACTGAATGACGCTCTGCAGATTGCCCATGGCCTTGGCCAAGTCGACGCGCGCTACGTTGTAGGCGAACAGCGCGTCAATACTGCTGTCGCGCGCCCGCTCCAACTGCGTCTGGGAATCAGTCACTTCCAGATTGCTGGCCACCCCCGATGCATAGCGGCGGCGCGCCTGTGTGAGTTGGCTGTCCGCCAGCGACCTGGCTTCCTCGGCTACCTTATATTGCGCTTCGCTGGAATGCAGGGTGTCCAGCGCCGTGCGGATATCCAATTCCATCTGCTCGCGCAGATCGTTGGTGCGGGTGCGCTCCTGGCGGAACTGGGAGGCCGCCTCGGCGCGCCGCGCATCCCGCCGCCCGCCGTCAAAGATCGGCACGCGCAGGGCGAAGCCGTAATCCCGCGTCGGCAGCAACGATACGATCGACCCGTTGGTGCCCGTCGTGCCATAATCCGCGAAAGCCACCAGATTGGGCAGCCGTTCCGCAGCCACTGAATTCGCGTTCAGGTGCGCCGCGCTCTCGCGTTCTTTCTGCGCTTTGAAATCCGGGCGGTTCTTGGTGGCTTCGCTTTCCGCTTGCTCCACGGTCACCGGATCGGATGGGATGAAGCTGAGCTTGTCGGCCAGCTCGAGCTCGGTGGTCAGGTTCATTCCCATGGCGCGCAGTAACTGCAGATAGGACTTGGTGCGATCGTTCTGCGCGGCCAGCAGGTGTTGATTTTCATTCGAGAGCTGCACCTTGGCGCGGGTCACATCCAGGCCGGTGCCGGACCCGGCGGCTTTCTGGTTCTCGGCGGCTTTCAAATCGGCTTCCGCCAAAGCTACGTAGGACTTATGCGCGTCTTCATCTGCATCGGCGCGCAACGCGTTCAGATAAGCTTTTGCCACTGTGGCCGACACCGTGTCGCCGGTGTTGTTGCGATCTTGCTTGATGGCGCGCATTGCCGCCCGGGATGCTTGGTACCGCCGGATGTTGCTGAAATCCAACAGATCTTGCGCGGCACGGACGCGTACATCCACCGACGTGAACGGCCCGATCACGCGCGGGATACTGCTGATTACTTCGTTCAATAACGTTTTTTCAATAGGGGCCAAGGAGCCCGTAAGCTTATTCTCGGCGCCCAGCAACGTCTGGTCGGTGGCCAGATCCAACCCCAGAGCCGCCAAGCTCTTCATAGCCGTGGTTTGTCCCGCTTGCGCCTCGATGTCGGGCAGAAACGCGGAGCGCGCTTCAGTGGTCCGGGATTTGGCCTGCTTTACGTTTTCGTCGGAAAGCTGGATGTAGGTGTTGCCTTCCGGCGAAGTCGCGATCTCGACGGCGCGCTTCATCGTGAGCCGCAAGGGCCCACGTTGCGAGGCGGCAGCTCCGGCGCCTCCATCGGCAGACGTCCCGGCAGAACCCTCAGCGGACGCTCCGGCGTCAGCAGCCAAGCTGGCCATGGGAATCGACAGCAATAGTATGAGCAGATAGCGGTGCATGTTGTTTCTCCTATGCCTGTAGTGCATGAGCTTCCTCGATTGCGTGAGTCGTGACGGGAGCGCGGAATCCCGCACTCAGGAATGTCACCAGTCGTTCCACGGCCATTTGCGCGTCGAACGATAGCGACAGGTCCGAGATCCGTTCCAAATCCTTAGACCCGCCGCGCAAGGTCTGAGCCAGCGCCCCGATGGCGAAGTTCAGTCGCCAGAATAACTCTTCCTGGGACAAATCCGGCAGCGCCCGGCGCAGCGCCACGCCGAAACGCACGAGCATCTCGCCAAAGTGCGCTTTAACTATGCCGGGCAGCAGATCGCCTTCGGCGTGCAGGCGTCCCAGCAGCCGCATGAACACCATACCGCCGGCCGCCGGATCCAGGGCCATGCGGAAGGTGGGCGCGACGAAAGCTTCGATGATCTCTTCGAGCGCGGGCGGCCTGTCACCAGCCTCTTCTTCGCAGCGGTCCAGTAGGGCTAGCCGTTCCTGATTGGCCGGCAGGGCCCGGCGAAGGATGACCGCCTCGAGCAAAGCCTCTTTAGAATGAAAGTGATAGTGGACAGCAGCCAAGTTCACCCCGGCGGCGGCGATGATGGCGCGCAGGGAGGTAGCGGTATAGCCGTTTTCGGCGAATAGGCGTTCGGCGGTGTCCAGGATACGCTCTTTGGTATGATTCACGGGCGTTTAAATCAAACGACTGAATGGGCTCAGGTACAGTATAGCACCGACTGTGGAAAAGCGTCAAAGGATGAGAGTACTACTACCCCAAGGCGGGCTTTCACGGTAAACTCAAGGCTAGAAAGGACACGCGATGCCTTCTTCTGTGAGCACGCCGGAGGAACTGGTGACTGGCCAGCGGATGGACGTGGAGGAATTCCTGAGCCGGTGTGAAAAACTGCCGGAATTGGAACGTGCCGAACTGATTGAAGGAGTAGTCTACGTGCCGTCACCGCTCAGCCTCGAACACGCTAGTTATGATTTCCAGATTAACGGTTGGCTTGCACACTACAAGCTTGCGACGCCGGGCCTCCAGGGTGGTAGCGCCGGCACGTGGCGCATGCTGGATAGCGCTCCACAACCCGACACCTACTTACGTATCTTGCCGGCTCGGGGCGGACAATCAGGCCAAAAGGGTCCGTATGCAGCCGGTGCGCCTGAGTTGGTAGTGGAGGTATGCGTGACATCGGCGAAACTCGATCTCGGGCCCAAGCTGCGGCTGTATCAGAAAGCCGGCGTGCAGGAGTACATCACCGTCGAAGTGCCCGAGAAGCGCATCGTGTGGCGGGTGCTGGAAGCGGGTGCCTACGTGGCGCAAGAACTTCCGGCGGACGGTATCTTCCGCTCGCGCATCTTTCCAGGCTTGTGGCTGGATGTGGCGGCGTACTGGGCGGACGACGACGCCAAGATGCAGGCAGCACTGGATGCGGGTCTCGCCACGGAAGAGCACCAGCGCTTCGTCGCGCGCCTCAAGCTGGCGTAGCTTGGCCGGAGCGCGGAACCACGCACGTACCGGGCTTTTCACGATACACTCAGGCTAGAAAAGGACACGCGATGCCTTCTTCATGTGAGCACGCCGGAGGAACTGCGCCGCGCTGCCCGGAGTCATCTCCGCCGCCGCCCGTCAGCACCTTCCAGCTCACCGGCGAAAGCGAAGGCTGGGGCATGCTGGCCGACGACCCCGACAGCCGCTTCGTCACCGCGCGTGTGCGCGCCATCACGCCCGATTATTTCCGTACCCTCGGCGTCCGCCTCCGCGCCGGACGCGAGTTCAACGCCAACGACCGCGGCGAACATCGCGTCGCCATCCTCAGCCAGTCCGCCGCCCGCCAGCGCTGGCCCGCGCTCCGCGATCCGCTGGGCCGCAAGCTCAATCGTATGATCGTGGTTGGCATCGTGGATGACACGCGCGCTTCCGGCCTCGATACCGAAGTCGAGCCGTACCTCTACGTGCCTTTCTCCCAGTTCGCGCCGGAAGAGTTCGCTGTCACGGTGCGCGCAGCCGCCGATCCCGCCGCGCTCGCCGGCGCCGTGAAATCCGAAATCTGGCGGCTCGATAAGGACCAGCCCATTACCGACGTCGAAGTCATGCGCCAATTGGTCGCCGATTCCATCGCTCCGCGCCGCTTTCAAGCCGTCCTGAGTTAAGGGGACGCCGAACCGCCTTTGCAAATATGCAATTGTAATGCATAATTGTAAGTGGTGCATCGCCGTTACATTCCGCGTGCCTTGGAGCCAGTTCTGCGAAAGGCCGCCGCCCAGTTCCCCGCGGTGGTCCTGACGGGGCCGCGCCAATCGGGCAAAACCACATTGTTGAAGCATATCTTCGGCAAAGCGTCCGGCTATGTTTCGCTGGAACTGCCCGACGTGCGCGCCGCCGCGGCCGCCGACCCGCGTGGCTTCTTGGAGCTGCACCCGCCGCCGGCCATCTTTGACGAGGTCCAGTACGCGCCGGATCTGTTGCCGTACATCAAGGAGAGCGTCGATGCACGCCGGAACAAGCGCGGTCAGTACTTTCTGACGGGATCGCAGAATCTCCTTCTGACCGAACAAGTCACTGAGTCGTTGGCAGGCAGGGCAGCAATGTTGCGGTTATTGCCCGCCTCACAGCGCGAGGAGTTCGGGAGGTCGCTCGATCCGCTGCCTTGGGAACGACCGAAGACGCATCCTACCGTGATAAATATGGCTCCACGGGATCTGTGGCAGGGCTTTCTGCGCGGCGGATATCCGGAACTTGTCGCCGAACCTGATCGAGACATCTCGCTCTGGCATTCCAGTTACGTTCAGACTTACCTTGAGCGCGACGTCCGCTCGCTGCGCCAAGTTGGCGACTTGATCTCGTTTCAAAGTTTCCTGCGCGCACTTGCCGCCCGCGCCGGTCAACTGCTCAATCTGACTGACGTTGCGCGCGACCTGGGGATCGCGGTGAATACTGCCAAAGCATGGCTCTCGGTGCTCGAAGCTACCTTCCAAGTCATTGTGCTGCGGCCGTACCATGCCAACGTCGGCAAGCGCCTGGTCAAAACGCCGAAGGTGTACTTCACGGATACCGGAATGCTTTGCTACCTCGCTGGCTTGAAAGATCCGGATCACGCGGCAGCGGGTCCGCTCGGCGGGCCGATCTTTGAAACCGCCGTTCTTCTCCAAATCGTGAAAGCCTTCGTCAACCGCGGCGAAGAGCCGCAGGTCTACTTCTGGCGCACATCTGTGGGAGTGGAAGTCGATCTCGTGGTCGAAGCTGGAGGCAAACTGATTCCGATCGAGGTAAAGCTCTCCGCGACGCCTCGTCCAGCCATGGCGAGTGGGATTCGGGCCTTCCAGGAGGACCTCGGCGACAAGGCTGGGCAAGGGTTTGTCATTCACCCGGGAGAGGTCCGGCTGCCGCTGGCGCCGAAGGTCGTCGCCTTGCCGTTCGCTGAACTTTGACACCCCAGGGTCCGGTCGCGACCTGGCAGCATCCCGAGACGCGGGCCTCGCCCGCGTCGCCCCCCCCTTTATGTTATAGTTCATGCTCAATAGACATCCTACTGAGATGAATATAGTGAATGAACTATAACCAGGCCACCAAGACAGTTGGAGGACAGATGGCGAAGGTCGTGACGTGAAAGTAGATGTCACCCTCAGCGAGCATCTGGCATTTCCATCGGAGCGCCGCAAGTAGCCTCCTGGGCCACCCGGAATTCGCCGACTATCTCACATCGAACCAAGGCGTTGATCTGGGATCGCTCACGGCCGCGGTACGTGATAAGCTTGGGTTCCGTGGGTTGCCGTTTCAGGGCGCCGCCGAAGCAATCGCTCGAAAAGAGACACGTTTGAGGGCGCTCTGGACCAGCCGTTTGGGTAATCAGATGGCGCAACTGCCTCCGTTTGACGAAACGTTCCGGGTGGTCCGCCGGGCCCTTCGCCAAGTGGACTGGCCGTAAGGATTCAAATGAACCAGAATGACATGGATCGCTACTATTGGCGGACGGGCCACTACTGGAACAGAGATCCTCGAAACTCCCACCCATCTACCCGGGCGAGTTACTCCGGGATGATCCGCTCAGAGACCCGGCACAGAGAGCATCAGAGCCTTCATGCCAGCCTGCTCGAAGTGGTGGTCGGTGGTGAGTGCTTCGGTGAGGCGACGCCGTTCCATGACTACGACGGACAAGCAATCGGTGAGGCTCCAATTCTTGTCGCCGCGGCTCCGGTACAGATCGACTGCAAGCAACGTTGAGTTCAGGATCGAACGGACAACCTCGACCGCTTGTCGGAGTGAGCTCGGCGATAGCTTTCGGCCCGCGGCCGAAGCCGGGCTTTGGGAGTGGCTGGCCACTACCGTTGCTCATCCCCGGAGGAACGGCCATAGAGGTAGTGGTCATGCCTGTCCGCAAGGTCCACGGGCAATGCGCCGCTGTCGACGGCGTTGGCCGCGATCAAGCCAGCGACGACTCCTCAGTTGAGACATCCTTGCCACCCACGGATTGGATCTGCAGGATCAGGGCTTGGTTCGGAGGCAGATCCAGAGGCTCGTCAGGCACGATGACCTTGCCATCGAAATGTGCACTCACAGTCGTGGCTTCTCCTATGCGTGACCTCTTTCAGTATGACATGCTGTGGACATGCATACGCCGGAATAAGCGCGCCACTTGACGCTGCCCTTCGCCATGTGCTAACAAACACAATACCGAATCAGCGCTTCGAGACCCCATATGACCTGCGGAACCTTCGTCGGAAAAACCCTCGAGCCCTACCGCTCCGACAGGGGCGACCTGTACGGCGCAACCGTCGCCGAAAACCAACTCATCGAAGCCACCCTCTCCGCTGACACCGCCCTGAAGTGGGAATTCTGGAAGCCCGGACTCGAAATCTCCGTCGCCCGCAGCCCCGAGTTCGGCTGGGGCCAGCCCGATGTGCGCAACCTCCAACGCCAGTACGGCCCCCGAATCCTCGTCCGCGGCCTCCCCAGTCTCCCCAGCGCCGAAGAAGCCAGCGAGTACGTCTTTGTCGGAGGCGCGCCCTTGCTCCCGTTCTTCAGCGACGTCAGCGAACAGTTCCCCATCCGTGTTCCCATCTGCGGCGTGCTGCACGCCGTCTGCTTTCCCGAGCTGGCCTGGCAATGCGCCCGCATCCTGATGGCCGCCGAAGATTGCGACGTCATGGTCGCCACCAGCCGCGCCGGACATCAGTCACTCGAAAACTGCCTCGAAGCTGGCGCCGAAAAAATCTCCCGCCGCCTCGGCGTCCCCGAGGACGCGGTCCCCCGCATGCGCATCGTCGATATCCCGCTCGGCACGAATCCACCTCCCGAAGAAGCTCTCGACCGCCGGCGCGCCCGCTCTTTCCTGCACCTCCCCGAAAACTGCTTTTGTATCCTCTTCATAGGCCGCCTCACGCAAGGCTACAAAGCCGACCTCGACGTCCTCCTCTCCGCCGTCGCCCGCCTCTCCGCCGTCGGCCGCGATGTGCGCCTGATCCTCGCCGGCCAAAGCCCCAATCAGAACTACATCGCCTATCTCAACGCCCACCTCGGCTTCCTCCAACTCACCGAGCGCACCCTCATCCTCCAGGACTTCCAGGATTTCCTGAAACCCAGCATCCTGGCCGCCTGCGACGTCTTCGTCTCCCCCGTGGACTCCATCCAGGAGACCTTCGGCATCGCCCTCCTCGAAGCCATGGCCCACGCCCGCCCCGTCGTCGCCACAAGCTGGAGCGGCTATCGCGACCTCGTCGTTGACGGCGAAACCGGCTTTCTGCTCAAAACCAAATTCTCCCTCGAGGCCGCCGAGTACATCTCCTCCTATGCCGCCCTGCTGAATCCTGTCGAGCTAGCCGGCTACCTCGCCCAGCGCACCGTCATCGATGCCGACGAGTTCCTGCACAAACTGGAATTCCTCGCCGGCAACCCCGAGCGCGCCGCCGAAATGGGGACTCGCGCCCGCGCCCGCGTGCTGGAGCGCTTCACCTGGCCGATCGTCGCCCGCCAGTACCTCGATCTGTGGGCCGATCAGATCGAGCGCGCCCACCGCCTCCAGCCGCGCGAAAATGCCCGCCTGGATTACGGCGCGCTCTTCTCTCACTACGCCGACGAAGCCCTCTCACCCCGCGACATGCTGGTCACCGCCGGCAGCCACTGGAACGAGCGCAACATCACCGACTTCTGGGTCTTCCACAACGCCCGTCAACTTGCCGAAGTCCGCGACCTCATCCAGCTTTGCCGCATCGCTCCCGCCCGCGTCGCGGATCTCCTCGATCAGGGCTACTCGCGCGATTGCATCCTCTGGCTGGCCAAGAAGGGCATCTGCCGCCTTGTCTCCTCCGAAGACAGCCCCGCCACCGCATAGTGCCTTGTGGCGCACGTACTCTTGCGTGCCGCGTCGGCACTCCTGCCGACGCAAACTAACTTAAACGTCCGCCGCCAGCTATACTAACCCATGCAATCAAAATAAATGCGCATTGCATATATCCCCTCGAATTACACCAGCCACCGCCGCGCCGCACAATCCTACTGTCGCCTACTAAGCCAATCCCACACCCTAGTCACCCGTCTGGACCAAGCTGACCTAGTCATCCTCCACGAGGAACCCCACGACTACGCCTCAATTTTCCAAACCTATCACCTTGCCAATAAATACGTAATCGCCATCGCCGTCTGGGAAGCCGACGACTTACCCGATCCCTACAAGCGATCCATCCAACACGTCCAGGAAATTTGGACCCCTTCCCAATATTGCCACTCAGTTTTCGCCCGCTACCATCCTCGCGTCTACGTCGTACCCCACGTAGTCGAGCCGCCACCAGTAATTTCAGAAGCCGACCGCGCCCACATCCGCCGAACCATCTATCACGACGGGCGTTGCTTCTACTTCCTCACCATCACCAAGCTCTGGGATAAACGTAAAAACACCCAATTGCTCATCGACGCCTTCGACAACCTTCGCCACGCCATGCCGCTCGCCCGCCTCATCATCAAAGCCTGCGAGCGCGACGCACCGGTGCGCATCTCCGATCCGCGCATCATCGCCATCAACGCCCACCTGCCGGAATCCCAACTCGCCGCGCTCTACGAGTGCACGAACGCATACGTCAGCCCGCACCACTCCGAAGGCTGGGGCCTAACGCTAGCGGACGCCATGCTGCACCAGAAGCCCACCATCGCTACAGGTTACTCGGGAAACCTGGAGTTCATGGACGAAAGCAACTCCTTTCTCCTAGATTTCGAAGAAGATACCATCCACCCCGAGGACGTGTTCGGGCTTTTTACCACCCGTATGAAATGGGCCTATCCCTCCCGCGAAGACCTGCTCGACAAGCTGCTAATCCTCTATGGTTCGCGCGATGATGGTAACATTCGTGCGAAATTGCGAGCCGCCGCCAGCATCCACCGCTTTGCCCCCTCCCAGGTGGCGCCGGTGTTACAGGCCCGCCTCGACGCGGCCGCACCCAATTGCGCCGTACGCTCTTAGCATGCCAGGTCGAGACCAGACTTTAGACTAGACTCATCTCGACCGGGGAAAAAGTTTATGACAATTTTATGTCGACCCGGGTACTATTACTCCCAACCGCCGCGCGGTGCCACAACGGCAGCAAAGGATTCTGTAAAAATCCCATTGACTTCCGCCAAAGAGTGTTCCATACTGGTCAAAAGCACGGGAGTACACTATGGCTCATGAGCCTGACAATGTGGAGGGCAGCCAGCAGCCAGCAGCCAGCAGCCAGCAGCCCGAGTCGTGCCCAGGCGGCATCAGCCGCCGCAGGTTCCTCGGTGGCCTGACCGCCTCCGCGGCCGCTGGCGCCTTCGCCAGCCACCTCGCGAAAGCCCACCCTGAGCAGGAATGGTTTTACGACTCGCATGGCCGAGTCGTCCCCGCCAACCCCACCGCCCTTTCAAAGGGCCTGCGCCCACCGCCACTGCCGATGGGCGCGAAGCCGCCCGGGCGGAAGGGCCACGTAGTGCCGTACACCTGCGCCACCACCGACCCCACCTATGTCAGCGGGGGCTACCCACAGCCGAACATCCTCCTCATCATGGTGGACCAGATGCGGCAGCCGCGCTGGCTCACGACGGGCCAGTGGAACGCGTTTCAGGCATCCATCATGCCCAATGTCTACGGGACCCAGGCTGGCAGCTTGCTCTCGCAATCGTATGAATTCTGGAACTATTTCGTGCCGGCCACGCCCTGCACGCCATCGCGCTGCACGCTGCTGACCGGGCTCTATCCTCAGCAGACCTGCATGCTCGTGAATAACGAACCCTCCCAGAACGCGAACGGGGGGACCGGGCTGGTGTTGTCTCCGTCTCTTCTGCCCTACAACGGCGGCACAGGGTTCGCCTGCATCGGGGATGTGTTGCGCCAGTCGCTCAACATCAACTGCGGCGGCTCGACGCTGAGCAATCCGTACAATACGGCCTGGATCGGGAAGTGGCACGTGTCGGACTACAACTTCACCGAGGATCCGGTAGGAGGTAACGGGCCATCAGACTACGGCTTCGTCAGCGCATACAACATTCCCACGAACTCGAGTGGGGGCGCTTACATGAACGCGTATCCTTCGCCGAACGGTCTCCCTAACGAAGGTACGGGCGGAGATGAGCTGGGCAACACGTCTACGGGGCCGGCGCCGCCGGTCTTCACCTACAACATCCACGGAACGCCCATGGACCCGAGGGACGTAAATGCCGGCACCCTCGGGATTACCACACCCCCGCCCGTCTTCCAACTCAGCGACGCCGCTATCTACGACGCGTTCAGGGGCGGCTGGCTCCGTCACGGGAACGCGCAGGAGCCGTGGTTCCTAGCGGTGAGCTTCGTCAATCCGCACGACATGTCTGCCTTCCCCTGGGACTTCGGGCTGGCGACGGATGCCAGTGGCGAGCACTGCGGGGCTTTGCCGGGGAACGCCTACGAGTGCGCTGCGCACGGCGGTAACATCGGCTTCTATCCGCCGCCCGTGCTAGGCTGGAACGACACGTTTTTCCCAACAGCTCCGCTGAACTTCAATGGTCTGCCCTACTTGCTGTACAACTCGGCAACCGGGGTTGGGAACAATGCGCCGAGCGACTGGAACTACAACGAGATTCCGAACACGCTGCCCTACAACTACAATCCATCGACGTACCAGGGAAAGCCTGGGCTGCAGGCCTTTTTCGGCTCTCAGATCGATGCGGCCTCGGGCATCGTAAACGACAAGGAGCCGGGCTGGTACACCTTCCTGAACTATTACTACTGGATGCAAAGCTGCGTCGACACGCTGGTCGGCCTGGTGTACACCTCCGTGCAGAGCAGCGGGGCGAACGACCCGCTCATCATCTTCACCTCCGATCATGGCGATTTCGGCGGCTCCCATTGGTTGCATTCTAAGGGCGGCGCGCTCTATGACGAGGTGATGAATGTGCCGCTGCTGATCCACATGCCTGGGCAATCGACCGGCGGGCCAATCGTCAGCGACTTCGTGTGCTCCAGCGTCGATATCTTGCCGTTCATCTATTCCGCGGCTATCGGCAACGAAACCTGGCGCACCTATTCCGGCGATATTGTGAGCTACCTCAACGGGCGGGAGTCGATCTACGACGTCATCTATTCGAACGTGTACTCGCAGCGGCGCGTGGCGCCCTTCACGAACGCGGGCGGTTGGGGTGCTTCCGGCGCTCCCCTGCCGTATGTGCTGCACTGCGCGGATCAGTATTCGGCTGCGTACCTTGTGAACTCAAGCGGGGAAGACAGGAGCGTGCCGCAGCCGGGCCACGCAATCGGCTTCCGCACGCTCGACAACACGGTGGTAACCAAGGTCGACGCTACCGGCAGAAACATCTACGGCGGGGCCAAGCTGGGCATGTATACAACCTGGCTTCCCTGCACGACCTTTCCGAATGTCAGCGCGTCGGGCTTGACGCCGCCGCAGTTCGAGTTATACGACTATTACCCGCCAGCGAACAATTACGGCGAGATGGGCAACAACGCGTTTGACAGCAGCGGGAACTGGGTGGCCTCGAAAGCCGGCCTCTACGTGAACAGCTACAACAATATCATGGCCGGGGAACTCTACAAGATCGACGCGAAATTCCAAAACGCGTACAACACCGCGTTCATGGCATATATGACGTACCTTAACGCAGCCGTGCAGTACTACAACACCGACGCGTGTTTCGGGCTAGGGCCGCCCGGCGGCGTGCCGAACACGATACCATGGCCAGGGTAGCGGGCCTGGTAGCCCTCGTCGGCGGTGGAGAAGGGGCTTGGGCGGCGGCCCGGAACGCGCCGCGAATTTGGAGGAAGAGCGATGCAAACTAGCCGAATCTGGATTGACGCGCGGTCGAGGGCCGCGACTCTGGGCGTGACCCTGCTGGCGCTCCTGGGCGTGGCCGGATGCCTGGCCCAGGCCGCGACTTTCACGACCCTTTATAGTTTCCAAGGGGAGCCGGACGGCAAGATACCGATGGCGGCAGTAGTCCTCGATGCCGGCGGCGCCCTTTACGGCACGACTTACAGGGGCGGCACAAGCGGGATGGGGACCGTTTTCCAGCTTGCGCCACCCTCAGGCGTCGGCGCGTGGACGGAGTCGATCCTTCACAACTTTACAGGCCCGCCCGACGGTATGCACCCTTTTGCTGGCTTGGTCTTCGGCGTTGGCGGCAATGCCGGCTCGCTGTTCGGGACCACGGTCATGGGGGGAACGGGGGGCGGCAGCGGGGGCACCGTGTTTGAGGTGTCGCCACCCAGCGCTGGTGGGGGGAACTGGAGTGAGGCGGTGCTTTACGACTTTTCTGGCGGCGGCAAGGCCGGGCGCGACGGCGCCGGCGACCCGGAAGGTACCCTTCTGGTCGAGCCGGACGGTACTGTGTTCGGCACCACCCACGGTAGCTGCTATAGCGGCACATTCCCATCTACGGTGTTCAAGATGACGGGGCCTGCGTCGTCCGGCGGCGCCTGGACCCTGCATAACATATTCAGCTTTGTACCGGGTCCCAGCGGCCACGTTGGAGGGGGAGGGGGGCAGGACGGGTCGTGCCCTAACGCGGGCGTGGTGTCCCAAGGCGGCAGCCTGTACGGCACGACGTACATAGGGGCGGCTGGTTCGGAGGACAATTTTTGCGGTGGGCCGCCTCCCGGTGCAGGCTGCGGGGCGGCGTACGAGCTGAGCCCGCCGGCGACCGCAGGGGGCGTGTGGACTGGGACGCCGCTGCACGCGTTCACCGGGCCGCCAGACGGAGCGTTCCCTGAAGCGCCCCTGACCGCTGGCCCGGGTGGGGTCTTTTACGGAACGACATACGTCGGGGGAACTGGTGGCTCCGAGTGCTTCTACCAGTTTGAGCTTCCGTATTATGTTGGAGGCTGCGGTGGCGTGTTTCAGTTGACGCCACCGGCGGCGCCCGGCGGCGCGTGGACGACGAGCATCGTGTACAGCTTTACCGGCACCAGTGGCGATGGCGCGTTCCCGGCCGCCGGGGTGGTCCTGGGGCCGGGCGGTGTCCTTTACGGAACCACGGAATACGGCGGCAGCGCTACTGTCGG